>Ga0209285_10000012_pt1 | contig 70598 bp, 72 predicted proteins | sample PPLLak3March2015_2_FD_187249 | JGI IMG/M metagenome (GOLD analysis project Ga0209285, IMG submission 187249) | Freshwater sediment microbial communities from Prairie Pothole Lake near Jamestown, North Dakota, USA - PPLs Lake P8 Core (3) Depth... | ecosystem: Environmental > Aquatic > Freshwater... | reverse complement strand
GGAGGTAATAAAGGGGCGATTCCGGCAGGACCTGTACTATCGGCTGTCGGTCTTCCCTGTCGAGGTTCCTCCACTACGGCAAAGGCCCGACGATATCCCGATTCTGGCCGACTATTTCCTGGGGCAGATTAGCCGGCGGATCGGGGTGCAAAAGCCGGAATTGACCGAAACGCACTACCGGCAGCTGCAGGGGTATAACTGGCCCGGGAATGTCAGAGAGTTGCAGAATCTAATCGAGCGGGCCGTGATTACATCGATGGGCGATGATCTGGTTTTCCCGCTTCCGGATGCGGAGCATTTATCCGACAAGCCATCGGCAAGGGCGATAAAATTCGTAAGTCCGAACGCAATCATAAAAGAAGATCAGCTAAAAGAGATCGAGACCGCGAATATCATTGCGGCGCTGGAGAAGTCCGACTGGAAGGTTTCGGGGCCGGCGGGAGCGGCGGAGCTATTGGGGATGAATGCCTCGACGCTGTATTCCAGGATTAAGGTTTTAGGGATTAAGCCGGACGATAGAACTGAAATCGACGATAAATAAAAAACCCGGGAAGGAACTCTCGGGTCAAAAAAGTGGAGGGGGGAGGATTCGAACCTCCGAAGGCTTCGCCGACAGATTTACAGTCTGTTCCCTTTGGCCACTCGGGAACCCCTCCAATTCTGTCATTTATTCGGCGCATTCAGGATTTTAGTCCCCACCAGCGAAAAATAAGCCGGCGAAGGGACTCGAACCCCCGACTGGCTGATTACAAATCAGCTACTCTACCATCTGAGTTACGCCGGCGCCGAAATCAGGCCTCTAATCTATATAAAAGAATCGGCAAGTCAAGCCAATTATCGAGCCTGAAAGTCAATCGCTGCGAATATCTTGTCTAAATTTTCCGTTTCCAGCGAGTCCCCTGCGGGGTATCCTCGAGGATGATACCCTTGGCCAGTAGATCTTCGCGGATGCGGTCGGCTTCGGCGAAATTTTTGGACCTTTTGGCGGCGGTCCGTTTTTGTATCAACGATTCGATTTCCTCATCGGTTTCATCCGATTTGGTCAGGAAGTTCAAGACGGTATTGACTTTCTCGAAAGCCGCGAGGGCTTTGTCTCTCTCCCCTGCCGAGAGATTGTTTTCGGAACGGAGGCGGTTGATATCCCGAATAAAATCAAAGACTTCACCGAGGGCAGGGGAAATATTGAGGTCGTCGTCGAGAGCCGCTTCGAAACCGTGCAGCAACTTTTCAATGACTTTAGTTCCTTCGCCGTTCGCTTCCCCGCCGGGGTAGTCTTTCAGATTGATATAAAAATCGTTGTACCGCTCCAGGGCATTGCGGGCGGCGTCGAGGCCATCCATGGTGAAATTCAGGGGCTGACGATAGTGAGTTGCAATAAGGACATATCGTATGGCCGCAGCCGGGTAGCCCTTATTTACCAGCTCGCGAATGGTGAAGAAATTCCCCAGGGATTTCGACATCTTGCGTCCTTCGACAATCAGGTGTTCGTTGTGAAGCCAGAAGCGCGAAAATTCGACACCGTGAGCTCCTTCGGACTGCGCGATTTCGTTTTCGTGGTGCGGGAATTTGTTATCGATCCCGCCGGTGTGGATATCGAAGGTTTCGCCGAGGTATTTCATCGACATGGCCGAGCATTCGATATGCCAGCCGGGGCGCCCGCGGCCGAGTTCGGTATCCCAGTAAATGTCGCCATCGGCCTCATCCCAGGCTTTCCAGAGGGCGAAATCGGAGATCGATTCTTTTTCGTATTCATCGCTGGCGATGCGGGTTCCCGATTTCAATTCCGCCTTGTCGATGCGATTCAGTTTACCGTACGGAGGATATTTATCTATGGCGAAGTAGTAGTTTCCACCGACCTTGTAAGCCAGTCCCTTCTCGACAAGTTTCTTGATAATCACGACCATCTCGTCGATGTGCCTGGTCGCTTCGGGGTAATAAGTGGCCCGAGCGATGCCGAGGGTATCGAGATCGTCGAAGAAGGCCTTTTTGTACTGCGCGGTATATTCATCGAGGCTGATTTTTCGTTCACGGCAGGCTTTAATTATTTTGTCGTCGATATCGGTCAGGTTCATGACGTGAACCAGATCGTATCCTTTGTATTCAAGATAACGGTGCAGCAAATCGATAAAAATGTTCGCCCGGAAATTCCCGATATGGGCGAAATCGTATACCGTGGGGCCGCAGGTATACATCCGGACCTTGTTGTCGTCGAGCGGATGGAATTCTTCCAGCTCGCGGGACATGGTGTTGTAAAACTTCAGCGCCATAGGTTTTGCCTAATATTTATAGAGTGCATCTACCGTCTTTTTATCCAGTTTCTTTATCACTTCCGTAATCAGCTTGACGGTATTGTCGTAATCCTCGCGATAAATTATGCTGTTATGCGAATGGATATATCGCGTGGGCGGTCCCATATAGACCGAAGGAACCCCCTCACCGGACTTATGAACCGGGCCGCCGTCGGACCCTCCGCGCGGCATCGACGTGAGATGGTACGGAATTTTCTTAGCTTCGGCGGTTTCCATGATTAATTCACGCAGCCGCTTATTCGGGATCATACTCCCTTCATAAACTAAAAGCGAAGGACCGTTTCCGAGCCGTTCCGGTCTCTTATAGTCTTCCGGCGGGACATCCCGGGCGATGCCGACATCGACGATGATGGCGACGTCAGGTTTCACGATATTGGCCACCGTGGTGGCTCCTCGGGAGCCGACTTCTTCCTGAACGGTACCGACGCTGTACAGTGTATTGGGATGGTTACCCGATTTGAAATTTTTCAGGACATCGACGGCAATGGCACAGGAAACACGGTTGTCGAAAGCCTTGGCCAGGTACATTTTCTTGTGATTCATGATGGTGAAGCTCGATTCGGGGACGATGGAATCTCCGACTCTGACCCCGAGCTTTTTGGTAACATCGTATTTTTCCATTGTCCCGACATCGATGAACATATCGTCGATCGACATCACCTTTTTGCGATCGTCATCCTTAAGAATATGCGGCGGCTGCGAACCGACCACGCCGATAACGGGACCTTTGGAAGTCAGGATGCGGACCCGCTGTCCCAGGACAACATGCGGCCACCATCCGCCGAGGGTAAGGAACTTGATGAATCCCTCCGGCGTGATCTCGCTGACCATGAAGCCGATTTCATCGAGATGTCCGGCGACCATTACGCGCGGGGAATCACTTTTCCCTTTTTTGCGGCCGATGACGGAGCCGAGGCGATCATGGCTGATTTCGGCGTATCCTTTCAGATATCGAGCCATCACCTCACGGGCGCTGTCTTCGTATCCCGAAGGCCCGTTGGCGTCGGTAATTTCCTGCAATAGTTTTTCGGTACTATCCATAACCACTCCAAATTAGGAATTAAAATTCAGGCGAATAATATAAGTAAACGTCCCGGCGAGGTCAAATGTTACCATTTGTTATTCCTAACATCGGGAGTAATTCACTGAGGGCTTTGATAATGATAACATCGCGCGGCATGGGATTGGGATATTCTCTACCCTCGCGGAATCTTATTATGGCTCTCATGCCGCTTTCGCGGGGACCGAGGTAATCTTCAAGATAGCGGTCGCCGACAAAAAGCAGCCGTTCGGGAGGAAGACCGATTAAACGGATGGCTTCGTCGTAAATTTTCGGATGAGGCTTCCTCCACCCAAAAGTCGATGAGAAAATAGTAAAATCGAAAAGAGAATGAAGGCGATATTGTGCCAGTTCCTTGACATGGTAATTTTCGGGAAAGATGGTGTTCGAAACCAATCCGATTTTCTTTCCGGCTTTTTTCAATCTATCAAGCACGGAAACGGTATCCGCGAAAATGGTCAACTGGGCGACAACGGGGCGATAATAAGCTTCGAAAAAGCGGTCGGCCAGTTCCTCGGGATCGGGTAGGTTCGTTTCTTCCAATAGCCTTACCAGCGGCGTGAGAATATTGTATTCTATCAAAGTCTCGGCGGCTTCATCGCGGTATTCTTCTCTGATTTTAAGATAGGTATCCGAAAACTCCTCGAGCGGCGGGGGGGCCATACTTTCTTCAACCAGGAATTCATAACCGCTTTTCAGGCAATCGAGGTTGAGTATTCTCCATGGGATATTTTCGTATTCGATGAGCGTCGAACCCATGTCGAAAATAATACCGTCGACGTCAATCTTATTCTTCATTTTCCTTTTCTTCCATGGAAGCGGTACAAATTCGCCTGATAAGTTCATCGAAATCGATTCCGGAAGCCTTTGCGGCCATGGGAGCCAGGGAGAGTTCGGTCATTCCCGGAATGGTATTGACTTCAAGGAACCAAGGCTTATTATCTTTGTCGAGGATAAAATCGACCCGGGCGAGTCCCCGGCAGCCGATTTGTTCGTACATCCGGGCAGCATATTTCATGATAAGGTCGGCGACTTTTTCATCGATTTCTGCCGGGCAGATGTACTGCGACATTCCCTTGGTGTACTTGCATTGGTAATCATACAATTCGTTTTTCGGGATGATTTCGACAATCGGCAGCGGGGTTCCATTCAGGACCGAGCAGGTGACTTCTCTCCCCTTGATGTACTGCTCGACCACAGCCTGAATCCCTTCTTTGAAAGCGGTTTCCAGCGCCGGTTTGATCCGGGCAGCCTCTTTTACGAGAGTCAGACCGACCGTGGAACCGGAATTGTTGGGTTTGACGATCAACGGGAGGGGGAACTCCCTGAGGATCTGACGAGTTGGGTCGACGCTCTTCAATTTACCTTTTTCGAACAGGAGCCATTTCGGAGTCGGGATATTTTCGGAGACGGCCAGTTTTTTGGACATGGCCTTGTTCATGGCCAGAGCCGAAGCCAGCATACGCGAACCGGTGTATTTGATGCCGGCTAGATCGAGGATGGCTTGAATGGTTCCGTCTTCGCCGGCTCCTCCGTGCAAAGCGATGAAAACAAGATCTATATTCTTGTATTCTTTCTTATCGAGGGTTTTGGAAATTACCAGGCTTTGTGGCGCTTCCACGCCAAGTTTAGAGAGAGATTTATCGTCGGCCTTCAGCATGAAACGGCCGCTGTCGTCGAGCAGGGTTTGGCCGCTGGCGCTGTCGATGGCCATGACGCTGTAACCGTTACGCTGAAGGGCTTCGGTTACGGCCCGGGCACTGGTGAGCGAGACGGCGCGTTCCGAGGAATTTCCTCCGGCCAGAACCAGCACTTTTAATTTATGCTCCATAATTCTTCCTTGAACGAATTTTGTACACAATAAAGAGAATCACCGCAATGATTATTATCGGCCAGGCGAGATTTTCATAAATATGGAAATATTCGATAATAGTCTCGAAATTGGAGACGAAGAGATAGCCGCTGAACAACACCAGGACATTAAAAAGGAGAAATGAGATGGACATCAGGAGAATTGTCCGATATTGATTATATGCAGACAGGCCGGAAATCACGGCAATGGCGGCGCGGACTCCGACAATAAAGCGGTTGAATATCAAAAGAAGGTCTCCCCTTCGTTTGAACCATTTTTCAAGATGGTAGATATCCTCGCGGGAAATCAGTTTCATATTTTTCCGAATAAAATATTCTCTGCCCAGGTTCTTTCCGAGATAGTACAGCAGGACCACCGACAAAATGCCTCCGAGATTTATGACAAAATAGGCGATCCAGACGTTAAGCCTCCCCGAGGCCGCGATGGCTCCGGCTGAAAGAGTAACCAGATCTCCGGGAAAGGGGGGGAAAATATTTTCGATGAATGCGGCCAGAAACAGGGCGGCGTAAATCCAGAAGGGACCGTAGGCGAAAATCCGGTCGAGGATTTCATTAATCAGCTGCAGCGACTGTTCCATTATCCTTGTAAATGAGTGCGGCAGCGGTGGCGGCAATACCTTCCTTGCGCCCGATAAATCCCATCTGCTCGTTACTGGTGGCTTTAATTGAAATACTATTTTCCGGTATTAAGAGAATACGTGCGATTTTGCCCTGCATAGAGGGAATATGGGGGCTCATTTTCGGTTCTTCGGCGATGATGACGGTATCCACGTTACCTACCTGGTAGCCCTCTTTAACGATCAATTCGAAAACGCGGGCCAGGAGAAGGGTCGACTTGATGTCTTTGAATTCTTCGTTGGTATCGGGGAAATGCCGTCCGATATCCCCCAAGCCGGCCGCTCCGAGGAGGGCATCTGCGATGGCGTGCAGCAGGACATCGGCATCGCTGTGTCCATCGAGGCCCATTTCGTACGGGATTATAACTCCTCCGATAACCAGGGTGCGGTTGTAGGCAAAGCGGTGGGAATCGTATCCCATGCCGATGCGGATTTCAGGCTTCATTGGTTTTTCCCAGACAATGCTTAATGTATTCCAAATCGTTTTCTTCAGTAACCTTGGGATTGGGAAATTCGGGAATCAAAGTTTTTACTTTGAAGCCCATGGCTTCGACCAGATTGGCATCGTCGGAGGCGGAAAGGTCATCGGGCGCCAACTGGTGAGCGCGCATCAGGATATCGTACTGGAAAACCTGCGGCGTTTCGGCAAGGTAAAGCTTGGTGCGGTCGAGAGTCGAAAGGATGAAACCGGCCTCCACCCTTTTGACGGTGTCACTTACAGGTCGGGCGAGGATGGCGGCCCGTTCCTTTTGGGCAAGGGCTACGACTTTATCAATATCGGAAGGGCTTATTAGCGGGCGAGCACCATCGTGGACGGCAACATACGACGTGGCAAAAGGGATGCTTTCCAGTCCCCGGCGGACCGAAGCCTGGCGCGATGGCCCTCCCGAGACAATCCTATTCACCTTTTGGAAGCCGTAGGGCTGGACGATTTTTTCGCGGACATACAGGAGATGTTCTTCGGCAACCACGACCGCGATTTCGTCGATGGAAGCGGCCCGTTCAAATTTCGCGATGGTGTGGCTCAAAAGCGGTTTATCACCGGCCATGCGGAATTGCTTGGGGATTTTTCCGCCGAATCTTTTCCCCTGTCCGGCAGCGACGATTATGGCTATGGTGCTCATAGATAATTAATATAAAGAGGGGCAAAGGGGGAAAAAAGTTTAAAATTTTCAGTGGATAATCATGCAATCGCCATAGCTATAAAAGCGGTATTGGTTTTCCACGGCGGCGCGATAGGCCCGCATGATGTTCTCTCGTCCGGCGAAAGCTGAGACCAGGATTATCAGCGAGGATTTGGGAAGATGGAAGTTGGTTATCATTTTGTCGACAACTTTGAATTCGTGGCCGGGCTTGATATAAAGGTCGACATTGCCAGTATACGGAAGGATTTCCCCGTCTTTGACTTCCGCCGATTCCAGGGTACGGACCGAGGTGGTTCCGACTGCGACGACTTTACCGCCGGCTTCTTTGATGCGGGAAATGGCCTTGGCGGCGGATTTGGTGATTTCGGCAAATTCGGGGTCGACGGTGTGGTCTTCGATATTATCGGTCTTGACGGTTTTGAAAGTACCGTAGCCGACATGGAGAGTAATCGGAATAATCTTGATTCCTTTGTCTTTTATCTTATCGAGGGTTTTCTGGGTAAAATGGAGCCCGGCGGTGGGGGCAGCTACCGATTTGTCTTTGGTTCCGAGGGCGTAGACGGTCTGGTAGCGGGATTCGTCGCTTTTATCCGGTTCGCGGTGAATGTAAATGGGGAGCGGGACTTCGCCGAAACGCTTTATGATGCGTTCGGCCTCGGTACGGCTCTGGAAGCGGACGATGGATTTGCCGTCGGGGTTTTTCCTGACGACTTCGACGCCGTCCATATCACCGACGTAAAGGACTTCCCCTTCCTTTACCCGGCGGCCGGGATGAGTCAGGACCACCCAGGAAATCCTCCCTTCGTGCTTAATTTCTTCTAGGAGAAAGACTTCGACGCGTCCCCCGGAGGCTCTGCGGGCCCGCAGACGGGCCTTGAAGACCTTGGTATTATTCAAAACCAGGGCGTCACCGGGATTGAGGAAGTCGATGATATCCGAAAATTTGTGGTGGCCGATTTCTCCGCTTTCGCGGCGAAGGGACATCAATTTCGAGCCGTCGCGACGTTTGGCGGGATAGAGGGCCAGAAGTTCTTCCGGGAGGTCGTAGTTGAATAATTCTAAATCCATGTCTGCCTTTAAATTTAAAAGGGGAATTAAAAGGATTTATTGACGGTTTGTCAAGAATCGTAATTGACTAAAAAATAAAACAATATCATATATGAAGATTGCCAATTAACCGGAAATAGTGGGAAACTGACCCCAACGATAAAACGGTCTGGATTTTATGGAATTACTTGGAACTAACCCCGGACGAAGAATTCTTTTCTATTACTTCGCCGCGATTTTGGCGGGGGCGATTCTTTTGGCTTTGCCGGTAAGCAGTAGCGGTGAGCCGCTAGCGTTTATCAATGCCCTTTTCACGGCGACCTCGGCAATATGCGTAACCGGGCTGTCGGTGATAGACATCGGCCAGAGGCTATCGCTTTTTGGTCAGGTAGTATTATTGGGATTGATACAGCTGGGGGGATTGGGAATAATGACCTTTGCCACCATGCTTATGATTTCGATGGGGACCAAATTAACTTTGAATGAACGCCTAAGTCTTTCGCAGACCATGGAAAGTAGTATAAAAGTGCGGCCGCTGCATATGATTATGGCTATTTTTACGACTACAATAATCGTGGAGGGAGTCGGTGCAGTCCTGTTATTCTGGCAGTTTCAGGATAAAATGGGTCCTGACCAGGCGATATTCACGGCCATTTTTCACGCGATTTCGGCTTTCTGCAATGCCGGATTTTCCACATTCAGCGACAGCCTGGAATCATTCAGCACGGACTATCCGATGATTTTCATTTTTTCCTTCCTCATCATTGCGGGAGGGTTGGGGTTCGTGGTGGTTCGCGAATTAATCGCGGCAGCCTATTCGAGGAAATTCAAGATTTCGATGCACACCAAATTATGTTTATGGGTAACCTTAATACTCCTTGTCGGGGGCACTATTGTCTATTCATTGGCAGAAGCCGATAATATCTTTCCGCGGATGGGAATTGCGGGGGGGGTTGCAAACTGCTTTTTCCAGACGGTGACGTCACGGACGGCGGGTTTTAATACCATATCTCAAGGATCATTTTCAGATATGAGCCTGTTAATAACGATGATATTGATGTTCATCGGTGCCTGTCCGGGATCGTGCGGCGGAGGGATAAAAACCACGACTTTCGCAGTCGTCATATTGGTGATCGTGAATCGATTCCGGGGACGGTCACGGGCCTCGGCGTTCAGGAGAGCGTTTACCAGAGAGACGGTCGGTGGGGCGTTTACGATTTTTCATCTTTCGATTATTATCATTCTGATAATGTTGTCGGTATTTTTATTTATGGAGAGCCTTCCGGCTTCTCATGTTGCGACAAAGGGATGGTTTTTGGAGCATGCCTTCGAAATCATATCTGCCTTTGGTACGGTGGGGCTTTCCATGGGAATAACGCCGGATTTGGAGAACACGGGCAAAATAGTTATTATGATCATGATGTTTATAGGGAGAGTCGGACTTTTGACTCTGGCCTATGCACTGGCGAAACCTCCGCAAAAAGGGGAAATTGTCTACGCCGAGGAACCGATAATGGTAGGATAGGAAAAGAACTATATGAAGCAATTCGCGATAATAGGTTTGGGGAATTTCGGTGCCAAAGTCGCCCGGGAATTGACAGCGATGGATTGCCGTGTAACGGCAATCGACAACGATAAGGCGAAGGTGCAGGCTATCCAGGAGGATGTGTACCAGGCAATCATCGCCGAAGCCACCGACCGGAATTTCCTGGAGAACCTGGAGCCGAAGCAGTTCGACCATTTTATCATATCCACCGGCGAGGATGCTCATGCCGCGATTTTGATCACGCTATACCTGAATGAACTCGAAGCAAAACATATCATCGTCAAGGCGGCCAGTTCCGATCATGCCAAGGTGCTGAAGAAAGTAGGCGCTGCCGAGGCCATAATCCCGGAAGAACAAATGGCAATCAAACTTGCCCATTCGCTGGCTCGTCCCAATATTATCGACTTCCTCCCCCTTTCCAGTGAATACTGCGTGGTGGAGATGAAGCCGCCCGAGAAATTCATCGGGAAAAAGCTGAAGCAGCTCGATTTGCGAAATAAATACAATATCCAGGTGGTATCGATTAAGCATTCCGAACGGGGGGAATATCTTCACGTCCCCGGAGGGGACTATACAATCAGATCCAGCGATATCCTGATGGTGCTCGGTAAAGAGGAGGATGTCAATCGCATTAAAGGTTAGGCATTAGAATCTCCCCTTTGGAAAAGAGGTTTGCCTTTCCTCCCACTTTGACCAGAATATCCTTTTCTCGTTTTTTTGCATACAGGTGAAGCCGTGAGGGGCGGCAGATTTCATGACCCTGTTCGACCTTAATATCGATCCCATCCTTATCGAAATAATTATGACGGACCAGATATCCCGCCAGGCAGCCATTGGCGCTTCCGGTGGCGGGGTCTTCGGGAACCCCCAGGGACTCGGCGAACATCCGGACTGACAGCTGGTTTTCGCGGCTACGCGTTTCCGGCGCGAAGAGGCAGAAATTCCCGGTATCGAAATGCTTGACATAGGAATAATACTTATCCCGATGGAGCGATGCCCGTTTGAGGGCATCGAGAGTTTTCAGAGGGATAATCAAAGCCGGAAATCCGGTGGAGACGACCTCCAGCGGGAATCTTTTGTCAATATCCTCGGGATTAAGGCGGATGATTTCCGCGATAACATCAATATCGGCGCGATTTCCGAATGTCGGCGGTAATTGAGTCATGGTCAGTATATCGGGATGATCATTCACATAGGATAAGTCAACCGGGATATCCCCGGCTTTTTCCTTAAGGACAATACGTTTGACCGGTTTTTTTATTAGAAAGGTCTGAATGACATATGCGGTTCCGATGGTGGGATGGCCGGCGAAAGGGATTTCTTCTCGGGGAGTAAAGATCCGCACCGGCCAGGAGCCGTTTATTTCCCGGTTGGACATGATAAAAGTAGTTTCGGAGAAATTCATCTCGCGGGCGATTTTCTGCATTGTGTCATCGCGGTACTGCGAACCGTCCAGAAAAACCGCCAGCTGGTTGCCTCCGAACGGTTCTTCCGCGAAGACATCGACGATATAGAATACTTTATTGGGCATATTTACCTCCGAGTCCGGAATCTACCCTTATTACTGCTGTTTGCAAGAGAGGGTTTGTACTATAAAACAAAAAGCCCCCTTTGATGCGGGGGCTTTCAAAAGATTGTCGAGCAATTACGCCATGCCGGCGATTTTCAGGAAGGTTTCGGCCTTCATGTATTCTTCGATCAGCTGCGCCCGGAGGGAGGTTAATTCGTTGGCTTCGACGCCGAAAAATTCGAATACCTGTTTGGGGATGTTGTTTTTTTCAGGGGCATCGTCCGAATCGCCGATAGTACTCATATGTGCGACGTAATCCGACAAGCAAATGAGGTAAGCGAAGTCTTCGCTATCGTTCGGAACGGTCGGATTATGATGGAATCCGATGGCATCGGCCATGCGGTCCGGCAGTTTCCATTGCATCGACAGTTCTTTGCCCAGCATGGCGTGGTCGAATCCCAGGATTTCCATTTCATATTCCCGCTCGGCCCGGTGAGGATTTTCTTTCAGCATGGTCATTATTTTGGCATGTTCCATCGGCATAAAGCAGCAGATAATCATTTTACCGATGTCGTGAATCAGCCCGCAGGAGAAGGCCGGGTCGGGATTGAAGATTTCTCCGCTGCGGAAATTTTTGGCCAGGAGTCTTGCGGAAAAGGCCGCTGACAGAGAATGCCTCCAGAAAACCTCGTGGTATTCTTTGTTGCTGTCGTTGGCTTTGAACATATTCAAGACCGACGCAGACAGGACGAGGTTCTTGACCGCTTCAAGGCCGATAATCATGACCGCATGTTTAACCGAATCGATTTCCCGCTGCAGGCCGTAGAAAGCGGAGTTGGTCAGCTTCAGGACTTTCACCGACATGGCAGGGTCTTCGGAAAGGATGGAGGCTACGTCTCCTACCGAAGTATTCGGATCATTCAGGACCTTTTGGATCTGTTCGAATACAATCGGAGGGGTGGGCAGGTTCCTGATGCTGCCGATGATCTTCTTGATTTTGACCTCCGGTTCTACCGCCGCTGTAGAATTAATTGGATTCATGAATATTGTACCATTCTATTGAAGATTATTCTTTTTCCTCATCAATTGACGGCTCATCGTCGTTCGATTCGCCCCGGTCATCGAGTCCCTCGAATAAATCCGGGTACCGTGCCTGGAGATAGGAAATTTCCACGAGGTCGTCGCCGGTTAATTTTTCAGCTATTTTATTCATCACTTTGGATCTGCTGTAAAATCCCCGGGCGACTCTTTCTTTGATTTCGCGAAGCCTTTCCTGCGCCATACCGTCGACTTTCCCGCCCGGTTTCTGCTGCAGGTTCCTGGCATCGTCGGATAATTCCAGCGAGTCTTTTTTCTCTCCGGGCCGTGTTTCGCGGCTTCCAGCCTTGTTTTCAGGTCCCTCCCCTTCGTCAAGCGGGAGATTCTCTCTGTTTATCGGTCCGATCTTCATCTGGTTACCTCCGAATCCGAATCGGAAGTTTTAATATCTTCAGTTCTTATTATCAACAAACAGCGGGGCCGGATCAGCCTCGCGAATGTACTTAAGCAGTTTGCTGCTGTTTTTAAGTTCCAGCAGCTCGGTTTTAATCCGGCCATGCCGTGATTTCAAATACGCTTCATTTTCCTTGACGAGACTGATGTTTTTCTTTACCAGAGTGATAATACTGTTCACCAGTTTGCGCACTTCCGGCGCGGCCGAAGCGATATGGAAATATTTCGGGTTCTTTTCTTTCATTGATGCAATCTTGTTTTCCGATTCCTGAATTCTTTTATGGCACCGTTCGATTTCGGTATAGAGATCGAGCAGCTTTTCATCCTTTTCGAATTTAATCATATCCTTCTGCTTGTCAATAAGGATGTAAAGAGACTGGTAGAAAGAGTATTCCTCCTTCAGGATAAAGACCAGTTCCCGTTCGAGCTGCGTGATTTCGTTGTATTCCATTTTATCCGCCTCGCTAAACCGATACCGAAAGTCTTCGGGTGGGCTTGTTTTCTATCTTATCCTGTTTGGTTTCGGAATTATTCTGCCGGGCGAGTTCGGCCCAGGCGGACCGGATATTTTCGAGGATCCCGATACATTCCTCAATAGTTTTGGTATCTTTCGTCGCCTGGGTATAAATAATCCGCTCGACGATATAGGCATAGAGCTGCCCCAGCTTGACCGCGATATCCCCTCCCTTGTCGTTGTCGAGCGAAGTGTAAAGGTGGACCATCACGGTTTTGGTTTTTTCCAGGGCGGCCTGCGCGGCATCGTCGTTGCCCTCCTTGCAGGCAGTGATGGCATCCCGCATTTTGCGGACAACTCCATCGTACACCTGTACAAGCAGTTCGGGGGTGGATTTCCCCGCGGAGTCGATCATCTGGTACGTGTACAGTTTCTTATTCATGGTATTCCTATTAATTGAACATGACGTTAAAGTTCGATTGAATGCTTTCCAGCTGCTGAGATAAATATGTCGACATCGACTCGTATTCCGACAGGGCGGTCTCCATGGCGGTAAACTGCTCGTACAGAGCGGTGCGGCGGCGTTCCAGCCGGGCTTCGTAATTGGCGATCTGCGTTTCCAAATCGGAAACCTGGCTGTTAATCGAGGTAATACGCCGGTCGATGATACCGTCGGACGCCTTGGTCATATTATTCAGGGCCTGTTCCATGATCGAACCGAGTCCCCTGATGACGGTGATATTTCCCTCGTAATCCTGGGTGATACTTTCCTCATCGAAAGTGATTTTCAACCGCAGGCCGGCGGTGGTTTCGTTGTCTTCGTCACCTTCGAGAATCTGCCCGATGCCGGTCGCGGATTCACCGTTTATGGTCCCTTCAACGTCTCTGCCCCGCACCGTGGTTCCCTGGTGCAGACCGAGGTATTGATTGGCGGTGTTGGTAGTGGTGAGCATTTCGATGCGGGAGGTATCGCCGTAAGTGTTACTGGTAAGTTTCAAATAGCCGGTGTCCCCGTTATCGACCCATTCAACTTTGACTCCCCGTCCGCCGATGTTATCGTCGTTATCGAGGCGGTTCTGGAGTTCCTCGGCCAGTTCTTCGCCGGAATTATAGGTTTTATCCGCGATTTTGATTAATTCGGAATGGCGGCCATCCACCGATATCTGGAATTCATTGTGAGTCGAATCGATAACCAGCGGGATAACCGAGGGGTCGTTTATAGCCGCTCCCTGGTAGTATCCCTGAGTCGCCGCCTGAGTGATATCGACGTTGAAAGATACGCCCGACGCGGTTTCGTTGGCGGCGGATAAAAATTCAATGGCATTGTTGGAGGAGGTCCCGGTGTTGATGAACAGCTTGACGAAATTGTCGAAGTCTTCATCGATAGCTTTGGTCAGGGCTGAAGCATTGGCGATGGCCAGCCGTCCCGAGGCATCGGAACGAATTCCGATGGCAGAAAGGCTGTTGATAAACTGACCCAGCCCTTTAACAGTCGAAGTGGTGGCAATGCGCAGGCTTGACTGCATGATCTGAAGGCTGTAGTCGGCGAAGAGAACCCCCGATTCAGTGGTGTCGGTATTATAGGTGAATTGATCTTCGATGAAATCCATGACGTCGTTGTACTTATCGACGAAATTTTGTACGAAATCCCTGACCGCCGCGGTATCACGGGCGGATTTAATGGTAATGCTGTCGTTGGCATTATCGGGATCGTTGGTATTGTTCACGTTCAGGGTCAGTCCGGGGACGACATCCTTGAAGACATTGGTCTTGGAAGTGGCAATAATCGGCGAGCCGCTCCCTCCGCCGCCGATGGAAATTTTGGCGTCGGTGGCATCCTGAAGAGTCGGCGCGAAAGTCCCGACCTGGAAAGTATCTCCGGCGGTGAGTAAACCGGACGAGAAAGCCAGTTTCAAACCGTCATATTCGAGCCCTTCCAAAAGGACGTCCACTTCGCTGTCCGCTTCGGTAACCAGAATGGAACCGCTATTGGTGCCGTCGTTCCAATTGATGGTGATATTGTCGGAACCGATGGTCCCGCTGTTTTGTACCGTGAAAGTGTAAATTTTATTCCGGTCGCCGGAAAACGACGCGGTCGAACCGAGCGAGACAGCCGAGGTTGTGTCGTTGGAGAATGAAACCGTTTCGGGATTATCGAAGGAACCGTTGACAAAATCAAGGGTCTCCCCGCCCGACAAATCGATTTCAAAATTAATATCCTCGCCTGCCCCGGTACTATCCCCGGTAAGAAGCAGGCGGTATGCTTTCGAAGAAGAACCATCATTGACGATCGAAGCGGTAACACCGGCATCGACGGCATTGATGGCATCTTTGATTCCGATCAGAGTATTGTTACTCGAAGTAATATCGATGGTGGTAAATCCTTCGGTCCCAAGAGCCAGTTTAATGGTGCCGGTGCCGAACAGCGATTCGGTGGTTTCATCGAATCCCTGGCTGGCAATCTGGTGATTTTGGGCGAGTTGTTCCACCCTTACCTTATAAGTACCGAAAGCGACATTGCTGGCGGCCGAGGCGGTGAGGATGGTTTCATCGGATACGCTGATATCGTATCGCTGGAACTGGCTTTCTCGTTTCAGGAGATTGGCAGATGTTTCCAGGCTCATGAATTTGGCGAGAATGGCCTTATAGGCAGCCGCCTGTTGCGTTTTGTATGTCTTATCCTGTTCAAGAACGGTAACAGGTTGGCGTTCGGCTTCTATGATACTATCAACGATACTGGTGATATCGAGTCCCGATACAATACCTTCTATGGACTGCGATCCTGGCATTTCGACTCCCGGTCAAAGTTTCCCTATTTATGTTCCAATACCCAACGGAAGAAACAGGCGCATTCCTATGACCTTCCGGCGGGGATTCTTTCTATCTATTTATCTTATCGGAAGTTTTGGGTTTTTTTTCAGTTTTAGAAGAGGCTTGGGAATCAGGAATATGTTCGGTTTCCGGCATAAAAAAACCGGCGGGAGTGAATCCTCCCGCCGGTATAGAGGTATCGGTATTAACCGAAGAGCGACAGAACCACCTGAGGCATCTGGTTGGCATGCGAAAGCATCGCGGTGCCAGCCTGCATCAGGATCTGGTTCTTCACGAAATTGGACATTTCGGAAGCCATATCGGTGTCGCGGATATTGGATTCCGACGACTGCAGGTTCTGAGAGGCGATCCGGAGGTTTCTCAGGTTGGATTCCAGAGTATTCTTCTGGAAACTACCGAGCGTGCCACGAGTCGTGGAGACTTCGTTAATGGCATTGTCGATAATGGCCTGTGAATCCTGGGCGCCTTCAACGGTCATAACGTTAATCTTGGCAAGCGAATCGAACATGTTGTTGGTGACGTTCCTGCCGAGCTGCGAAGCAGCCATGTCGCGAAGGGCGATCTTGGCGGTCTGGCCGACGTTGGCGCCGATCTGGAAAACCAGCGACTGGTCGGTGTTCGAAATGGTTTCGGCACCGCCATCAGCGGTCAGGCCGATGTTGATCTTGATCGATTCTTCACGAGTATTGTCGTAGATGACAGTGTCTTCGCCGGCAATAACGGTCTGGGACGAGCTGCCGTCGAGGCTGACGTTGAAGCGGGCAGCCTGAACGGTGAGCAGCAGGTTACCGAGCGACACGCCGCCGCCAGTGGAGGACAGACCGTCGACGGTAATTCCGACCGAACCGCGGTCGGCATCGCCGTCAGCCGCGCTATACAGAGTATAATCGCGGGCAACGCCGTAATCGACACGGTCGAGAGTGTTGATATAACCGTCCAGGGAAACCATGGCATCACGGCCTTCCCAGGCGACGGTATCAACGGAAGCGCCAAGAGCGGTAGCCGCGGAACCTTCACCGGTGACGGCCGCATCAAGGACCTTAATGGTGTAAGCAGAACCCTGATCGGCAAGGGTGAAGTCGACACGGTTGCTGTCCGGACCGCCGGCCTGAGCCAGGACGTTCTGGACGCCGGTGGCGGCAAGGCCGAAACCGGTACCGACGGCGTCATCGAGACGACCGTTTATGGTGGCAATCAATGCCGCCATAGTGGTGATAGCAGCAGCACCAGCCGCGAACTGAATGGTAACGGTCTGGTTGGCAGAGTTATCATAAGTATCGTTGACAATGGCTTCAAGCCGGAGATTCTGATCGGCAACACCACGACCGGATTCGGCTACCCAGCCGGCCAGTGCGGCAACGGCAGTACCGTTTTGAGAACCGGCGGCGGTATAAGTGCCGGCGACGAAATCGCTGGCGCCACTCCAGGCCTGAACGGCCACGGAATGATTGCTGCCGACGCCCACGGATTCAAAGCCGAGTTCGTTGCCAATGATGGTGGCACGAACCTGACCGTCGAGAGCGGTGCCGGTAATAGCGGTATTGAGATCGTCGCGAGCATCGGTAGAGGCGTAGGTCGCGGCGTCGGCCAGATCAACCGTGAAAGAAAGGTCGATCGTGGCGGATATCGTAGAACCGTTCTGATAGGCAACGTGGAAAGAGTAGGTTCCATTGTTCACCGAGGTAAAACCACCCGCGAGGTTGGCATTACCCATGGCGGTCGCCTGAGCGGCACCCGCGCCGAAAACGATACCGTTGCTCCAGTTGTCAGTGGCAATCACGGAAGAACCGTTATTCTTGAGAGCCGCAAAAGAGGTCTGAATAACGTCGAGATTGTGCACGCCGTCGGTCAGGTTGGTCGGCTGGCCACTCGGGGCCAAAGCCGTATCGAGCGAAACACCGCTGGTAGTGGTGTTAAGAGCAGCACTTGACTCGGTGGTCTTGACGGCGGAAATGTAGTGATCGCCGTTCGACAAATAGCTTTCGCGGATGGTCACGCCGGAAGCACCGTCGGTCGTGAAGGCCGCAACGTTGGCATTGGAGCCGTCGAGCAGCTTCTTGGTACCAAACTGGGTGTTGGCGGCAATACGGTCGATGGTCTTAACGGCGTTGTCAATTTCAGCCTGGTCGGCTTCGAGCTGAGCGGTGTCATTGAAGCCTTCATTGGCAGCGTGAATAGCCAGTTCTCTCATGGAGACCAGCAGTGAGTTCAATTCGGTAAGAGCGCCTTCAGCGGTCTGAATCATGTTGATGGATCCTTCGGAGTTCGAAATCGCCTTGTTCAGACCGGCGATCTGAGCGCGGAACTGTTCGGAAATAACCAGACCTGCCGGATCGTCGGCAGCACGGTTAATGCGATAACCCGACGACAGCTTTTCCATCGACTGGGACAGGCCGATCGTCGTGTTTACCATGTTCCGGTGGGCATCAATCGCGGCAATGTTGTTGTTAATGCGAAGTGACATCTATCATTTCCTCCTTGGAATGATCGGGATTTCCTTTCCCCTATACTTCATTTCCGGACCATTGGTCCGAGACTCATCCGATGTCACTCTTCCTATTAAAAAATCAGTGCCTAATTGTTTTCCTTCCCTTTATCATCCTCCCCTATGTTTTAATTAATTAACTTTAACGCCTTTTTCTTAAAATTTGCTTTTTCACTTTTCTGATTAGAATAATCGGCATTTGGAGATAAAACTTTATGAATCGACTGTCCTAAACCGGAGTTTAAAGGACGTATTTCAATGTAGTATCTGGGCTTTAGAGGGCACCAGTTCGGCCAGCGTTTTTTGAGCCGCCTCATGGCCAGGGGCCAATTTTAATACCTGTGTAAAACCGAGGATCGCCGAATCGGCATAACCAAGGTTGCGATAACAGTCTGCCATGTAAAACAGCGCTTCCACCCCGGTGGGATTGTGTCGCAAATACTTTTCCAGATGGTTTATAGCCTCGGCATAATTACCTGTCTTATAAAGACATGCTCCGACTGCGGATTCTATCACAAGATCTTCCGGAGCAATTTCCAGATATTTTGTCAAAAGGACCAGCGAATCTTTGTATTTTTCAAGATGAAACTTGGTCAACCCCAAATTCCGATATAAATACCCGAGATTCGAGTCGTTTTCAAGGGCCTGAGTATAAAATACTTCCGCCTTGTCAAATTCTCCCAAACGAAAATGACAGGCGGCGATTTTGATTCGAATTTCTATATCGGATGAGTTTTGTCCGAGATAGCTGGTATATTTTTCCAGGGCTTCATGGTTTTTTCCGAGACCGAGATAAATATCACCCAGATCCCGCTGATAGCCGATGTTTCCGGGGTTTTTGCGGCAGAGGTTTTCGAATATTTCGGCGGCACGATGGAGTTGTCCGTTGTTGGCAAAATAGGTCCCAGCTTTCAAGTCGATGCTTTCGTCGCCGGTATTATATTTGACGGCCAGTTCATATTGCTCGGCGGCACCGTCAAGAATCCCCTTAAGTTCGAAACAGCGGGCCCTGATAAGATGCGCTTCCGAGGAAACGGAATTTTTAACCAATTCCTCGTCGGCGAATTTCGCGGCGGAATCGAGGTCATTGCGATTGAGATAGATTCGGGCCAGGCGGAGGCAGATATTTTCGAAAACACCGTGTTCTTCGTAGGCTTTAATGAAATGCTTCTCGGCCGCCTCGAAGTTGCCGGAATATTCTTCGAGCAATCCCAGATTATAATGGGCAATGTATCGCGCTTCGATGAATACCAGAAGGATATCCTCTTTGAGGGCCTCGGCCGATACTTTCTGCTGTTCGGTTAAATAGCGGTTGTAATAATCCCGAGCCTTATTGTACTCCCCTTTTCCGACATAAATGTGTCCGAGGAGCATCAGGGGATCGAGATAATTGTCCTTCAGTTTCAGCGCCTTCAAGGCATATTCTTCGGCTTCACGGTATCGGTTCAATTTATATAGTGCGGAAGCTTTTTGGTAATGCGCCATCAGATGAATGGTTTTATGTTCGGGGGTCAGCTCGATGGTCCTGGCGGCGTGATAAATGGCCTTTTCATGGGCATCCGGTTTGTCTTCATAATCGACACTGCGGTACAACTGGGCCAGGTTGAAATGGGCAAAGGCGAAATCGGGATTCTCTTCGATCTGTTTCTCCAGAAGCACACGGGTCCGCTCGAATTTCCGCTCCATTTTGTCGGAGGACAAATTGTACCCATAATGCCAGATGCTGATTTCGGCCTTGAGCGTCTTTTCATCTTTATCATACTGAAGCTGGTTATGCACGATTCCGTCGTAGCGGATGCCGCTCTCCCGCCTGAAAAATCTTATGGAAGGCAAATGGGACGAAATGCGGCGGTCGGTTGGATCCATGTTGTAAACGTTGACCGTAACGGTACGGTAATCCTGTTGCGCCAGGGCCTGTTTGATGAGCGGGATATGGGCCTGGTCGACCTCTTCGTCGGCATCGATAATAAACACCCAGTCGCAGGCCGCCTGATCGATGGAGTAATTACGATGGAACGAGAAATTGCCGGTCCATTCCTGATGGAATATTTTGGCGCCGAACTCCTTGGCGATTTCGACGGTGCGATCGGTGGAGCCGGTATCGACAATAATGATTTCATCCACCCAGCTGCGGATCGAATTGAGGCATCCCGGAAGCATCTCTTCTTCGTTCTTGACGATCATACAAGCGGATACCGTGGCGCGGTTTTCCAGGGTTTTGCGGAGCATCTGCAGTTCCTGGACCTGCGAGCAGTCTTTCATGCCCCGATTGATTATCTTTTCCGCCTCGTCGTACCGCCGCGCCTGCAAGAAGAAATTCGCCAGATTCAAGTAGGCATTGGGATTCGAGGGGCGAGCCGCGATGGCCTTCTCGAAATATTCAACGGTTTTTGCGATATCGTCATTCGCCCTGGCCGCGACACCGAGATAATTGTATATAAGATGCTCCCTGCCGTAACTTAACAGGGATTTCTTGAATTTCGATTCAGCAAGAGATTGATACAGGTCGAGGTATTTGAGCCCGGCTTCGAGCGCTCTGCTATATTCCTTGTAGTTCAAGGCGATAAAGCAATCGGCGAAATAGAAATCGGGATCGGTAAGATCGAGTTCCTGCCCCGACCGGCACATTATTTCGGCTCCGGCATAGTCGCCGAGGTTGACCAGGCTATAGGTCATCAGGCGGTAGTATTCAAGGGCCTGCTTTTTGTTTTTGCGGAGAATGGTCCGGTTGAAACTTTCGAGTTTCAGAATGACTTCGTTCAGCTTGTTGCCGGCATACAGGTCATAGGCATCAAGTAAAGCGGCCGCGGGATTGAATCCGGCGGTTTTCTTTGCCCGGGATTTTTTCTGTGCAGGGCTAATTTTATTCGTTCCGGTTGTCTTTTTCTTCGGCACCGCAAATTTCCTATTTAGACGGCGGCTTCGGCCAGCTCTTCTTCCAGCTTGAGCTGTTCGTTTAAATCCTTCTGATCGATAACGTAATGTTTCAGCTTGTAATCGGAATTGACCATCACCAGCTGCTTGGCCAGTCTGGTTTTCGTGTTGATCAAGATCGGACCCTGCATGTTGACGCTCATGCGGCCGGGGTCGGCCGGAATCGTGGCGATTACGTAAGTTTCGACGTGCTTTACATCGGCGACCCTGATTTCTTCGATCTCCTTGGGGTTGACTTCGATCCGGTACTCCGGACTGAAGAACAGCGGATTGACGATAATAAAGGCCACGCCGGGGTCCTCGACCGACTGGAACCACATGAATGGTTCAAAATCGGCGCTTTCGATGATGCAGTATCTCTTCAACTGCTCGAAACCGAGGATCGGTTTTGCCATGGTGATGACCTTGGCATCCGGTATATCCAGTTCTCCGAAACGTATGGTGGTTACTCTCATCTTCCCATTCCCTGTATTCTATGGATATTTGTTATCATGTTAAAAAGTTCAATAACGACGGTTGTATTATTTTCGACGATGCAATCAAAGCCGCCTGGTAGCTGTTTTCCTGGGTGGCGAGGTCGGCGACCAATTGAGTCAAATCGGCATCTTCGACATCGCTTAGCAACGACGTGTAATTGAGGTTCAGGTCGGTCAGGCGCGAAGAGGCCGATTCCAGGCGGATGACCTTAGATCCCACCATCGACCGCTGGTTGAGCAATTGATCGATGCTGTCATACATATTGTCGATCAGGTTGGAAGTATCGTCGGCGTTGCCGTTGCGTATAACCTCTTCGAGGATTATCAACGAACCGAGAATATCGGGTGAACCGTATATACCCCATTCATGGGCGGTGTTCCCGTCGTTGACTTCCTGGATGGTCAGCGATTCGGTATGGATGGTCGGCTCGATTTGTATCCCGGTTTGCGCGGCATTGACGGTGGCATTGATATCGAGACCGGAGCCGTTTATCAAATCGAGGACATCCTGCAAGGTAACGGCATTGGTAAGATCAATATCGACCGAGCGGATCCCCTGTGAAATTTTCAGAATCCCCTGGTCGATACCATGACCGCTGTTGAGATCGCTTAAGCGGGTGGTCGCCAGAAGCAGAGGATTCAAATCACTGCCGCTGTAATCGAACTGGAAGGAACCGAGAAGTCCCAGGTCCTGTGCCACGGTCTGGCCGGTATCGGCTTCGGTGACGCTGTAATCCGACAGGTGCTGAAGGTTTTCGCCGTTAAGGACACCGGCGATAGTTCCTTTGATTCCCAGCGATGCGGCGGTATTGCTGTCGTCGAGGTCGCTGATAATCAATTCCGTGGCGGGCCAGTCGGAATCGATGATATCCAGTCCCGTTCCGGCGAAGTTGATGGTTGCCATAATGCCGGCGGCCTGGAGGTCGGAATTGCCGTTAATAATATTCCTGACATCGCCAATGGTTTCGGCACCGCTGATATCGATGCCGATATCGATGGAATCATCCGCGGTGTGGAAACGCAGAACACCGGTGGTCAGGTCTATACCGGAGCCGGTGCGGAGGTTTTCGAGCTTGGTGCTGTCGGAAATTTGTCCGGAATCGCTGACGATCCATTGGAGGTTGTTTCCCTCGACGCCGTACCCGGCGGAAATGTTGGTAAATCCCGCAATCGCCAGCTGGTTGTTTATCTGGGAAACGGCATCATTCAAATTCAGGGCGGTGCTGATATCAATTGTAATTGAATTCGCGGGGGGATCGAGGTTGTTGTCGGTAAGGACGAGCATCCCCGGCATACCGCCGTAAGTTAAATCGACTCCCGCGCCACCGTTCAGATCGGCCAGCAGCGTGGCGGCGTTGATCCCCGCTTTTAAATCGTTATTTTCGCCGAGGACCGAAAGGGACTTGAATAGTACATCTGCGGCGTTCAGGTTGACCGACATTTTCGAGCCGGCCTCGATATTCACCTTGGTGACGCCGTTATCTCCGTCATAGCGATAGCCGTTCTGCCCGCTTCTGACCGAAAGAGTATCGGTGCGAAATCCCGAAAAAATGTATCTTCCGGAAGATTTCGTATTTATCATATCGATCAACTGCTGGCGGATAAGCGAAATCTCATCGGCGGAAACTCCGTTGGCGACCGGGTCGATATTGGAGGAACTGCTCATGGCAATCGCCTGTTCATTGGCCGATTGAATGAGGTCTTTCATATCTCCGAGAATATTGTCATAGCTGGACAGCAGACCGGTGCTGCTGGAAATGTTCCGCTGATACTGCGTGATTTCGGAAAGAGTGGCCCGGTAACGCAGGTCCTTATGGGTGCCGATAGGGTCGTCGGATGATTTATTGATCCGCCGGCCGGTCGACATCTGGCTTTGCAGCAGCATAAACCGGTCGAGCGATCTTCCCAGATTGGAAATAACCGCGTTCGAGATCATGTTATTTGTAACGCGCATACTGCACCTCAGTCGATGGCAATCGTCCTTACAGTGATATTAAGGTCGGCCGGGCCGAATTTTCAGCCTTCGTGCGGACGATCCTCTCCCCCTTTATTCGGTTTCTTTCCCGACTTCTTGTATTTGATGTCGGGGGCGTCTTTCTTTCCGGGTTCGCCGGAAATCTTATCTTTGAGCATCTTCATCACGTTGGCCAGATCCTTCTTGACCGACTTGGCAGCCTTGCGGTTTTCTTCCTGGATCTTGACATAAATTTCTTCGCGATGAACTACTACCTTAGACGGCGCCTCGATACCGATTCTGACCTGGCGGCCGAACACCCCCAGGACGGTGACTTTTATTTCATCACCGATGGTAATCGATTCACCCAACTTCCTTGTCAGTATTAACAATTTACCCTCCGTGGTCTCGGTTTTTTAATTACCCGATTCCGCTATAATTATCTTCCCACTAAGCCCATGTTGTTGATGACCATATCCAGGGCTTCGTCCATAGTGGTGATGACACGCGCGGCGGCATCGAAAGCATGCTGGTATTTGATCATCTGGGCCATTTCCTCGTCGAGCGACACTCCCTGTACACTCTGACGCGAATTTTCAATTTGTTCCACCAGCAGCGCATAATCCTCCCGGAATTGCATCGCTTTGCTGGTTTCCACTCCCACCTTGCTGATAATTGAGTTGTAGTATTCTCCCATGGTCGCCTTGCCGTTGTTGAACATGAGCGCTTCCCGGAGATCGGCAATGGCCAGGGCGTTGACATTATCTCCCACCTCTCCCGATTGCGACGCCGCAATCAGGTTGATATCCTGTTCGATATCGAACGCTAACGAAATTTTCTCGGCGGTATCGTACCGCGAATCGAAATAGCTGTACCCGGTCGTACCATCCAGACCGTAACCGGCTTCATGAATGGCGTTCACCTGGGATACCAGGGTCCCGGCCATTTCGTTGAGGCTGTCCATATAACCGGTGATGACGTCGTCGCGGGTATCGATCAACCCTTTCAACTGCCCGTTGCCGCTGAGCACGACGTTCTCGGAATTTTCCCAGCGCAGTTCGCTGACCCGCACCCCTCCCACCGTGGTCGGCTGGGTGGTAATCCGGATGGAACGTTGATCGTCGGCAAGAATCATCGAGCCGATCTGCACCATGACGGCGCCGTTTTTCAATTCAAGGGTGTTGACGTCAACCAGTTCCGAAAGCTGGTCGATCAACAGGTCGCGGCGGTCGCGTAGATCATTGGCCTTGTCGCCGTCGACTTCTTCTCGCGAAATTTTCTTATTCAGTAATGCGATTTCGTTCGACAGGCTGTTGACATTTTCCACCATGAGATCGACATCTTTATTTATGGAGGTCTGCAGGTCCTGCAGTCCCTTATATAATCGATGAAATTCGCCGGTGACGAGATTGGTCTTTTCAAGGAGCGCAATCCTGGCCGAGGCCGATTCGGTCTGGCCGAACTGAGTCAGGTCATCCCAGGCGTTCCAGAATTCGTTCAGAAGTTCGGAAAGGGTGCCGTCGTTAGGTTCATTGAACATCGCTTCGATCTGGGTCATGGTCTTTTCCATGGCCTGCCACTGACCGAGGTTCTTGTTTTCCTGACGGTACTGCTGGTTTAGAAAAAGATCGCGGACACTGCGGATATCGGTTGCCTGGACGCCGGAACCGACCGGCCCCGCCTGGTGCGGTTCGGGGAGGGTGGTCGTAATGGACACCCGCTGCCGGGTATAACCGGGGGTATTGACGTTCGCGATATTATGACCGATGGTGTTCAGCCACAACTGATGAGTGGCCAGGGCTTTTTTGCCTGTTTCCAGTCCGCTGAATAATCCCGCCATCAGGCTCTCCTATCGAGGGCGATCGGCCGCGAGTTTTCGGCCTTTTTCCCTTCTTTCCGATAATTTTCCGAGGGAGCGTTGATACTCCCCAGAAGTTCCATGGTCTTCATGATATTTTCACGGGAACGGTTGATAAGCATTTCGTTCTGGGATTTCATCCGCGAGATGCGGCTGTTCAGATCCAGAATACTATCGCGAAGCTGCCCCAGTACAAATGCCTGTTCGGATGAAACGCATTCGATAAGTCGGGAAATGGTCAGGTCTCCATCCGAGCCTACTTCCGATGCCAACTCCTTTGTTAATTTCTCCCGTCTTTTCGAAAGCAGTCGGCTCTCGACCGCTTTCTCTCGCTGGATGTCGGTGATTCGATTGAGTTCACCGACATCGTTTTTTACCAGAGCTTTTTGCTGCTGCTCCAGGAGATCGAGGAACGTTTCAAAGAGGGACGCCTCTTTCTGGAGAATCGCTATCAGCTCCAGGACCGGTTCCGGATAGGAACCATCGTTGTACAGATTATTCGGCATCTTTATAATTCTCTTTAGTTCATCCGTTTACTCATCGGAGGTCTCCTCGGCTGGAAGCCGGGCAAGGATACCTTTCACGTATTCCCGGGTTTCCGGGTATGGGGGTATGCCCCCATGGCGGTCAACCGCGCCCGGGCCGGCGTTATATGCCGCCAGGGCCAGCTTGATATCGCCGAAACGGTCGAGCATCTGCTTCAGATATTTGGCTCCCCCCTCGAGATTTTCTTCGGGGTCGAAAATATTTTTCACTCCCATATCGGTCGCGGTGGTGTCGATCAGCTGCATCAGCCCTTTGGCTCCGGCCTCGGAAACCGCCCTGGGATTGAAATTCGATTCGGATCTTATGACCGACCGAATCAATTCGGGGTTCAGTTCGTATTTTTCGGCGACTTTGTCGATAGTCTTATCGAATTCCTCGCGATCGAATTCCACAGTTTTTCCCCTGGTACTTTTCATTTTAAGCGGAGTCGGGGATAAATCCCTTTCCGGTTTGACTTCGATGTATTTTCTCGCGGGGAGCATTTCATTGGGGGATATTTTTTCGGGAGTTTTATTATTGCCGCTTTCGGCGCCAAACCGGGCCTCGACCTGCTTTTCCATCGATTTATAAAGCATGCTCGCGAGGCTTTTATCGCTTATGCCGGACATTTTTTCGGCCAGTTCCTGGTCGAACATCTGGGTATAGATATCTTTTCCCAAACCGTCACCGAGTCCCATTCCTTTACCCATTGACGATTCGGGAATTGTTTGCCTCATGGATTTGAGGAGCTGGTACATAAAGAGCGATTCGATATCTTTCGCCGCTTTGTACAGCTTTTTCTTTTCCGACTCGATCGTCGGTTTATTGCGCAGTTCCACGGCGCGCGGCTGCCTGATCGCCGAGGAATCTTCCGGCAATAAAGTCACATTCATTACAGAATCACCAATTCCGCCCGAAGCGCACCGGCTTCCTTCAGGGCCTGGAAGATTGCGATTATGTCGCGCGGAGCCGCCCCCAGGTTATTGAGAGCCTCGGCGATATCGGCCAGCGACACCATTTCGCTGGTATGCATGACCCGGGTGGGAGACTCATCGACCGTAATCTGGTATTCGTTGGTGACGGTGGTCTGGCCCTGCGAGAAAGGTTCCGGCTGCGATACCGAAGGGTAGGTCTTTATATTGACGGTAATATTTCCGTGCGCGATGGCAACCGGCGCCAGCGAGACATGTTCTCCGGCCACGATAGTGCCGGTCCGTTCGTTGATAACGACCTTCGCGATTTGATCCGGGTCGATCCACATCTTGCCGATATCAGAAATAAAGTGCATCCGCTCGTTGTTGTAATTCATTGAGTCGGGGACAATTATCCTGATGGTCGAGACATTATCGATATGAGCGACATAGCCATACTTATTGTTGATGGACTGCGCGATTCTCGTGGCGGTGGTATAATCGGGTGAATTCAAAGTCAGGACAATATCCCTGCTTTCGCCCATGATATTTAAAGGACGATTCACTGTACCACCATCCGGGACCCGCCCGACCAGCGTGTAGTTATTGATAATTTTGTTTCCCTCGTCGACCTGCACGTTGAATCCTCCGATTGATATCGGCCCCTGCGCCGTAGCGAAGACATCTCCCCCGGCGGAGGACAGAGGGGTCAAAATCAGGGTTCCTCCCTGAAGCGATGAAGCATCGCCGATCGAAGAAACCGAGACATCGATTTTGGAGCCGACTTGAGTGGTCGATTTAAGCTTCGCGGTCACCATGACGGCGGCAACGTTCTTGACTTTCATCTGGTCGGCGCTGACGGTTACTCCCATCCGCTCCATCATATTGGCAATCGATTGGGCGGTGAACGGAGAGCCTTTGCCGTCGCCGGTTCCATCCAACCCGACCACCAGGCCGTAGCCGACCAGGTCTATTTCGTACTCATTATGAATCCGGGTAATATCTTTGACCCGCGTCGCGGCGGAAGCATCGGGACAATAGAATATCCCAATAACCAAGGCCGCCAGTGCGACAAAAGCGGGTATTGAAATCGTATGGACTGCCCTCAACATATTTTATTCTCCCTTAGAATATCCAGTTAAGCAGCCGCATCAGCAGACCGGGACGGGCGGCGTCGTTGGCCGCACCTTTGCCGGTGTAAGCGATTTCAGCGTCCGCGATGAGATAAGATTCAATGGTGTTATCCGGCTTGATGTCTTTTTGCCGAACAACGCCGGTGAGAGTCAGGGTTTCCTTGTCCTTGGAAATACCGATGGTGCGCGATCCCTCGATAATCAGATCGCCGTTGTCTTTGATTCCGACAACGGTCACCGACATTTTCGAACGAAGCACCGCGGACTTGAGGTTCTCCCCTTTCCCCTGGTGGCTCCCTTCATTGGAGCCGTCGACGCTGAAGAACGGCAGAAAACGAAGGGTTCCGTGTCCGGGACCGCCGGAAGTGGAAAACGAGCCCGATTTTTCGGTCTTGGTTTCACTCTGGCTGGAAGCGTCGGAGCTTTCGTACACCAGCACGGTTAGAATATCACCGATATGGTGCGCTTTAATGTCGGTGAACAGAGAATTCCCCTGCCCGAAATCCCCCGACCAGAGCTTGACGGTAAAGGGGAGCAGGAGGAAGATAATCGTGAGTATCAATATTTTCCGCATTTTCATCCTATGCCTCATCAATTGGAAATCTGCACCGTTTTGGAATCAATCACCGTGCAGAGTATCGTTTTTCGGGATTCGTCATTTCTGACCCTTATCATTTCACCCGGCTGCCCGTCCTCCAGGGCGGTTCCCCGGGCGGTAATTTCGAGCGGACCGTTGATATATTGGATGGAGACTCCCTGACCGCTTAAAATGGGAGGTACCGATTCTACCAAGCCTGTGGTCAGGATTTGGTCTTTTTTAATACTCTTGAGGGACCACACCCCGGTCAGATCATCATCCGATGTAAGTGGCTTGTCGGTCAGGGAGGTAATCTCCATCCGTTTGAGGGTAAGTTTTTCGGGATTTATTTGTTCGCGCCGTCCGATGCGATCGGTCGTCACATAAACGATTTCATGGTATGCGATTCTAACCCGCACCTGGTCCTCGGCGATTTTTTCGCCGTTTTGGTATGCGGAAATTTCGAAGGCCATCAGGCCGCGCGGTTCGGTTCGTGTAAGCTGCTTGAAGTCGAGGCTGTCGTAGGCACCTTCGGGGATTTGGATTTCCCTCGTCCGCATTTCGACTTCAGTATTGAGGGGATCGAGATTATACATCCTGATAATCCCGTTTTGGATATCTTTCACGACTTCGTCACCGGCGAATCCATCGGCGGTTACGAAAGTCAGGATTATCAGCCATTTGAGCCAGTTCCATCTGCTCGGGGCGTTCATGCTATCCTCTATCGTCTGAGGTTATTGGCGATTTGAGTCATTTCGTCGCCGGTCTGGATCACCTTGGAATTGATTTCGTAGGCCCGCTGGGCGACAATCATGTTGATCATTTCATCGACCACCTGCACGTTCGACAATTCCAGATAACCCTGTTCGATTTGTCCCAGCCCGTCCTGTGTCGGAGTCCCCAGGATCGGTTCGCCCGAAGCCGGAGTTTCGACAAAGAGGTTATGCCCCACGGCGGAAAGTCCGGCCGGGTTGACGAACCGGGCCAGCTCCAGATTGCCGACTTCCTGCGGTTCATTGGTTCCCACCAGTTGCACCGAAACCACACCGTCGATACTTACCGAGACTGCGGTGGCGTCTTCGGGAATGGTTATATCGGGTGAGACGCGGAAACCGTCGGAGGTAACCAGCTCTCCTTCAGAGGAAAGCTTGAAAGAACCGTCACGGGTGTACGAGATGGTACCGTCAGGCATTTCCACCTGGAAAAAGCCGTTGCCTGAAATGGCGAGATCGAGCGGGTTATCGGTCTGAGCGAAATCTCCGACCGAAAATTCCCGCGCCGTGGATACCGGTTTGACACCGTAACCGATGGCGAGGTTGGTCGGGATGGTGGCTCCGATTGCCGAAGCGGTCCCGGCCCTGCGGTAATTCTGATAAAGAACGTCCTGGAATTCCACCTTGGATCGTTTGAATCCGGTGGTATTGACGTTCGCCAGATTGTTGGCAATATTGTCGATGTTCATCTGCTGGGCGGTCATACCGGTCGCCGCCGTGCGCATTCCTTTAATCATATCTACCCCTTATGCGAATTTTCCTATACAGCTCGGCCAACGTTATTTATAAGTTTCTCAAGCGATTCGTCCTGAACCTTTAAAGAATTTGCCGAAGCCTCATAGTTGCGGAAGGCGATGATCATTTCGACCATATGCTTCACCACGTCGACATTGGAATCTTCAAGGTAACCCTGACGGACGTAATAACCGGCGGCCTGGACCGGGTCCACTCCGTCGGGAAGGACATATGAATAATCGCCGATTTTTGCCAGTTGGGTGGGATCATCGACATCGACGACCCGAATAGTACTGACGATATCGCCGTCAACTTCGACCTCTCCGGATTCGGAAATGGTCACTGCGGAATTCCCGGCGACATTGATGGGTCCTCCTTCGCTGAGGAGCCGTTTTCCTTCGGGATTGATGACATATCCCGCTGAATCGACCGCGAAATTGCCGGCGCGGGTCAGTTCAGGGGAACCGTCCTCCCCTTCTATCAGGAAAAAGCCGGAACCTTCGATGGCGAGATCGAGTTCGTTGCCGGTCTTTTCGAAGTTACCCTGGTCGTAATTGGTGTATACCTGGTCTATCATGGGAGTTTCCCAGTCCGTTCGGCGCGGACGATTCCGGGCTTCGGCCCTGGTAAGTTCCTGCGTGAAGACGGCGTCTTTCTTGAATCCGGGAGTGGACGCATTGGCCAGATTATTTGCGATTGTTTCCTGCTGCCTGATTCGAGGAATCATGGCGGAACCGGAACGATATAAGCCTTTAATCATAAATGGTATACCTCCGCGATTCTGTAATGCAACGGGCGTGCCGCAGTCGCGCCGGCAGCGGCAGTCGCTCCATAACGCCTTGAAATACAATTAGTAACGGACGAAATAATTCGTTGGAGAGCAGCGGCCGGTGTTGAGAAAATCAGGGAATCAGGGAAAAGATTTCCATCCCTGTCCGCATCCCTTTCCGGGTTTTTGTACAAGGGGAGTTGTTGTGACTGATGAAAAATGGATGCAAGCTGCTTCACACTTTGATTATAGCGGGATAATTTTCGCTTGAAATTCCCGGGGCGGGGCTGTATATTTATAATTGAGCTTACGGATACAACCTGTTGATATTCTTCAGGATTACCCGCACGGTCCGCAGATACTGTAAAAAATGGAGGTTTTTTGCATCGCTTTTGCTAAAAAGATAGACGGCGTATCTTTGAAGGGACCATATGAGGAAAATAAGAATACTTTCAGGTTTATTGATTTTGATCCTGGCCGTTCCGGCCCTCGCTCTCGATAAGGTTACGGTAGACTCTGTTACCGCCTATCCCGGAGGAACCGCGGTCCTTCCCATTTATTTCGAAAATGACGACCCGCTTGATGCCGTGGAAGTTGTTCTTGAGTACGATAATGCCTTGCTTACGATCGATTCGTTTTCAACCCTCGGCAGCAGAGTAGAGTATATCGACGTTGGCGATATTTCTTTCGTCGATTCGGCTGAATTCATCGATTTGTGGATACCGGTGCTTGACGGAGACGAACCCTCGATTCCGGTGGGATCAGGATTATTGGCTAATCTCTATTTTACGACTGATGTAGTTGCGGCGGGGAGTACTTTCCCCATAGATTCTACAAGATGGCCGGGCGTAGTCGTAAAGAAAGTACTATATTCTGTTGGAGGCTATTCCGTTCATCCTGATTTCGAAAAGGGTTTTATCACGGTCCTATCGGCCCCTCCGACTAACGATTCCATCTGGGTCGATTCGATCGGTGCGGTGGCAGGGAGCCAGGCCGAGGTCCTGATTTACTGTAAGAATGAAGAAGATGTCAGAGCAATAGATTTGTCGCTGGGATACTCATCGGCGAACCTGCTGTACGATCATGTGGAATTCGATGGCACCCGCGGGCTGGCCGCCAACCAGACGGTGGAAGCCAATGCCGGACTGCGGCAGATTCATATATCGCTGGAGTACGGCGATACCGAGCCGCTGGCTCCCGGAACCGGCGCTATGGCGAGGATTGTTTTCGATGTTTCGGCGGCTGCTCCGAGCGAGACCGTGGTTATCGATTCGGTTAGTTATCTGGGAGTTACACCATTGAGAATACATCAGGCGATATCGGGCGGAGGAGCTTCGTTCGTCCCCTATTTCACCCGGGGATTCGTGGATATTAAGTTAACGACCGATGTCGACGACGACAGACCGGATGTGCTTCCGACCGAGTACGCTCTGTTCCAGAATACACCCAATCCGTTCAATCCTGCCACGACAATCGAATTCGATTTACCACGAGCCGGACATGTCAAGCTGGATATTTTAAATATCCTGGGGCAGAAAGTCATGAGGCTGGTGGATAAGGAATTCCCGGCGGGACACCATTCGGTAATTTTCGACACCAGGGAAAACGGCCGCGAACTGGCCACCGGGGTGTATTTCTACCGGATTGAAAGCGACGATTTCAAGCAAAGCAAAAAGATGTTACTCCTAAAATAAAAACTATCAGGGATTTTTGCGGACTTTACACAAACTGAAAGTTTTTGGCTCTCGCCTCAGGCGGGAGTTTTTTTATGCCGGGACATTTGTGACGCGATTTCGTCCTGCTCTTTTTGGATCTGCAGGTTCTGCCCTTTATCGTGACGAGTCCGGTGCCGTTCACGAAGCTTTTCATAAATCCTGCGCTGCTTGGTGGCCTCGACCAAGTCCAGCCTCTTGTCTTCGGCATTTTTGTTGAATGCCCGGAGCAATTCTTTACCGGTCAGTTCATCCCGGTTGAGTTTTGCAAAGTATCGATTGTACGATATCAGGCGGTTGATATTCAGTCTGCCTTCAAGGTGGTCACGCATATCTCCCTGCTGGGAAGACCGCATGTTTCTTATATCTTCCAGACTTCGTTCCTGATTGGTCACCTGTTGCAGGGCGGCGGCGTGAATCTTCTGCTTTTCTTTTTCCCGATGTTCCTTCAGGCGAAGGATCGGTTCGAGACGGAATTTAAACTTTTTCATTGATATTGTTCAGGTATTCCAGAGGATTTTTTTGCTTTTTCAAGGTCTTGCCGTTTGCGGCAGGATTCGGCGGTGGGGAGACCGTTTCACGATCGGCCATGACTTCTTTCAATTGATCCAGTATAGCATCGAATTCACAATGCTCTTTGATTTCCTGGCGGAAGAATTCATTCAATTCATCGATCTTGGAAATGGCATAATCGATTTTCTTTGACGAGCCTTTGACATAGGCGCCGATGTTTATCAAATCTTCCGATTCCCGATAAGTAGCGATTACTTCACGGACTTTTCCGGCCAGTGTAATATGTTCTGGTGAGGAAACATCAATCATGAGGCGGCTGATGGAATCGAGAACATCCACGGCCGGGTACTGATTCAACGACGCCAGTCTTCGCGATAGAGCCACATGGCCGTCGATAATCGACCGCACGGAATCCGAAATCGGTTCGTTGAAATCATCCCCTTCGACCAGGACCGTATACAGTCCCGTGATCGAACCCTTCTCGCCCGCTCCGGCTCTTTCCAGCAGTTTCGGAAGCATGGCGAAGACCGAGGGTGTGTACCCTTTGGTAGCGGGAGGCTCACCGACCGCCAGGCCGATTTCACGCTGGGCAATGGCGATACGGGTGATGGAATCCATCAGGAGCATGACGTCTTTGCCCTGGTCGCGGAAATATTCCGCGATAGCGGTGGCGGCAAAGGCTCCTTTGATTCGAATAAGTGAGGGCTGATCGGAGGTAACCGCGACGACTATGGAGCGTTTTAAGCCCTCTTCGCCGAGATCTTTTTCGATAAATTCGCGGACTTCGCGACCGCGTTCTCCCACCAGAGCTATCACATTTATATCTGCGGTCGAGCCGCGTGCAATCATCCCCATCATGACCGACTTGCCGACGCCCGATCCGGCGAAAATTCCCATACGCTGACCGCGGCCAACTGCGGCCATGATATCGATGGCCTTGATGCCGGTGCGAATCGGTTCCCTGATTCTTCTTCTTTTCATCGCCGGGATGGCTTTCCCCTCAATGGAGCGAGATTCGGGGCATAATATTGCCCCTTTGCCGTCGAGCGGTTCGCCGAGCCCGCCGATGACGCGGCCGATCAGGGGATTGCCGACCGGAATCCGCAGTTTTTCTCCCGTTGAGATAACGATCGATCCGGGTGTTATACCGGAAACGGAACCGAACGGCATTAAAAGGATTCTGCTGTCGCGAAAGCCGACCACTTCGGCGGGGATCTTCTCCCCCGTTTCGGGACATTCGATACGGCAGAGGTCGCCGATCGAGACCGCCGGGCCGATTGATTCGATAATCAAACCGACTATTTGCACCACCCGGCCCGATTGCTTGATAGTGCTGACTTCGGCGATTTTCCGTGAATAGATATCGAAAGGTACGGCCCGCATCTTTTACGCTCCGCCGTATTGCATGACGCTTTCTATGATGGCCATCTGGGTTTCGAGACGGACATCGACGTCTCCGGTCGGAGTTTCGATAAAGCAGCCGCCGAATTTCACGCGGCTGTCCGGCTCGAAGGATAATTCCTTGATCGAGGTCGAACCCCCTTTAAATCTTTCCAACTGGGTTTCCAGGAGCGGGAGATGGTCGGGATTGACTTTCACTTTAATTTTGGATTTGTCGGTAAGTTTTTCGAGGACTTTTTCGATAATTCCGGCGGTTATATCGGGATCGATTTTCGCCGCATCGAAAGTAATCTTGCGCGAAATCTGGATGACCAGTTCGGTCAGGCTTTGCCTTGCAGAAAGATACAGCTCTTCCCGCTGGCGAACGGCGTCCTTGATGATGCTGTCGAAATTGGCGGTGACTTCGCGGGCTTCGCGCTGACCTTCTTTCAATCCCTGACTTTGGCCTTCGGCGAAGCCTTTCTTGTATCCTTCGGAATAGGCTTTTTCCCGGGTTTCTTTTTCGATGCGCTGGATTTCGTCAAGAAGCATTTCCTGGATTCGGTGCTTTTCGTCAATGAGCCTTCTCTTCTCGCCGTGCAGCCGTTGCACCAGTTCGGCGAAATGCCGTATAGCGACCAGCTTCCGGCCGCTGACCGAAGTGACGATTTCCACATTACCGCATTCTTCGCGAATGGCCTCTTCGGCAACCAGGTCGGCTTCCAAATCGGACGACAGGTTGCCGATAACGATATTTTTATCGATAACGGCGCTTTGAAGCAGTCTAGACAACGACGTCGTCCTTTCCGCCGCGGCCGGAAATCACAATCTGGCCTTCCTCTTCGAGACGGCGGACCGATTCGACGATCGACTGCTGCGCAGCCTCGACATCGGACAGGCGCATCGGACCCATGAATTCCATTTCTTCCTTAATCATAACCGCGACACGTTCGGAAACGTTGGAATATATCTTGGTCCGGACTTCTTCGCTGGCGGCCTTTAGAGCGATAGCCAGATCGCGCGATTCGACTTCCTTGAGCAGCCGCTGGATCGAACGGTCGTCGAGCAGGACGATATCGTCGAAGACGAACATCATGTTCTTGATTTCCGCGGCCAGTTCGGAATCTTCCGCTTCAATCGACTGCAGGATGTTTTTCTCCGCCGAGGTTTCGATGAGGTTTAAAATTTCCGCCATCGCCTTGGCCCCGCCCGAAACCGACAGGTCGGAGTTGGCGGTGGATTCGAAATGCCCCGAAAGGGTATCTTCGATTTCTTTCAGGACATCAGGCGATATTTTTTCCATGGTGGCGATACGCAGGGCGACTTCCGACTGCAGCTCGGCAGGCAGATCTGAAAGAACCGCCGCCGCCATCTGCGGTGAAAGTTGCGTGAGAATCACCGCGATGGTCTGAGGATGCTCGTTCTGAATATATCCTACCAGCTGCTTGGAATCGATTTCTTTAAGGAGATTGAATCCGCTGGAATGGAAGGACGACTCCAGGCGGTTGATGATATCTTCGGCCCGGCGGGGCCCGACCGCTTTATTGAGAATTTCCCGGGCGTAATCGACACCCCCCTGAGAGATATATTCTCTGGCCATGAATATCTCATGGCATTCGGTGATAATTTTCTCCTCGACGTCCCCGGGAACATCGCGCATATTGGCGATTTCCACCGTCAGGCGTTCCACGTCGGAATCGGGAAGGCTTTTCAAGACCAGCGACGATACTTCGCTGCCGAAGGCGATCAACGCGATTGCGGCCTTCTGAATCGGAGTAAGAGCCTCATATTTTATCATTTTTCTTTACCCTCCGCCGACATCAAGGTCTTTATGACCCGAGCGATTTCTTCGGGACGGTTAAAGGCTTCCTTTTGCATATGGTCAACCAGCCTCGGCTTCCTGGCCCGCGTAATGACGACCGGTTCTTCTTCGGATTCTTCTCCGGACTCGGCGTCGGCCGCAGTTTCGCCTTCGGCGCCGGCCGCTTCCCCGACCGGTTCGACCGGCGGGAACAGACGGTTAAACAGCTTCTTTATTTTCTTCCGGGCATACAGGAAGCCCAGGAGGAGCAACAGCACCAGGCCGACTTTCTTGCCGATTTCGAGATAGAATTCCCGTTGTACCATCTGGTCGAGCTTGTCCCGTTCGACGTCCACCTCGGTTCGATCGAACGACAGATTCACGACTTCAATGGCATCGTTGCGTTGCGAATCGAATCCCACCGCGCTTTTAACGATTGCCGAAATGCGGTCTATTTCATCCTGCGGGCGCGGGACATACACTTTCTCCATGACACCGTCGGCGTTGGGAGCCATTTCATTGACCCCGTCGAGCATCACGGCGACACTCAGGCGGTCGATATTCCCGACCGAGTTTATTATGTGTTCGACGGTTTTATTGATTTCGTAATTGGTAATGGTAGTTTCCGATGATTTCTCGTCTTTGGTTTCGGCGGTCTCTTCCTGCTTATCCTGAGCCGATTGTGCCTCGCTGGTTTTTTCTTCGCTCCGTACGACCGGTGAATTGGGATCGTATATCTCGGACGTCCGTTCCGCCTGCTGGAAATTGATATCTGCGGAGACGCGCACGATGGATTTCCCCGATCCGATAACGCCGTCGAGAAGAGTCTGCGCTTTATCTTCGAGGTACTGCTCGACGTTCTTGCGGACTTCCAGCTGCGAGGCGGTCAGGCCGGCAAGCGGGTCATTCTGAAGTGTCGACGAGAGCAGGTTGCCGTCGTAATCGATGATCGAGATATTTTCCGGCTTTAATCCCTCGACCGATGACGCCACCAGGTGGGTGATACCGGCCAATTGCGACTTGGTCAGTCCCCCCTGGCGTTTTAATTTCAATACTACCGATGCCGTTGCTTCCTGCTTGTCCTGTTTAAAGAGCCGCTCTTTGGGCATGACGATATGGACTCGCGCCGCATGGACATCTTTGAGCTGCATGATGGTATTCATCAGCTCTCCTTCGAGAGCCCGCCGGAAATTCAAATTTTGCAGAAATTCGGTCATACCGAGATTGGATTGATCGAAGATGGAATAACCGACATGCCCGGATTCCGGCAGTCCCTGTGATGCGAGTTCGATCCTGAGGCGATAGACATCGTCACTCGATACCAGGATAGTCCCGCCGCCGCTTTCCAGCTTGAAATCGACCCCGTTTTCGTTAAGGTAATTGGCGATTTCACCGGCGTCGGCGGATTCCAGATCGGAATACAGGACCGAATAACTGATGCTGTTCGCCCAGAAGAAGATAACCGCAATACCGGCTATGGCCCCTGCGCCGAATATCCCCAGAAAGGTAATTTGTCCGGGAGATAGCGATTTAAGATAGTCGAAAAAGCGCTGGAAGTATTCTTTGAATGACTCCATTCCAAATCCTATTTAGTTTTTGGCTGCCGCTCCAATGGCAGTCGTGATTAAACCAAACGCCTACATCGGCATTTTAACCAGGCTCTGGTATCCTTCGACCAGACGATTCCTGATTTCGAGAAGCAGATCCATCGATACCCCGGCCTTTTCCACGGCGATCATGACCTGGTGCAGGTCCACCGCTTCACCGGCCGCCATCTGTTCCTGGATTGATGCAGCATCCTGCTGCAGCTCGTTGACCGAATTAATCATATTGCCGAAGACTTCCGTGAACTTCCCCTGTTCGGCGGTTTCCTCCGGCGCGACCTTTTCGATCAGGCGGCTTTGCAGTCCCGGAACGAGACGTTGTACGGTTCCGATATCTCCGCTCATAATCTCACATCGACAAAGCGACCCAGGCCGTCCTGGCCCGAATTGCCGTTCGCTTTATTGGCATTGAATTTTTCAAAGACAAGTTCGAAGGCTTTCTTTTCTTCGGCCGAGAGCATCTCGGTAAACTTCGATCCGCTTACTCTGACGCCGAGGTCCGAATTGATTTTTTCCTTCTGGACCGGAATGTTAATTTTCCCGGTCGGTTCTGCCGGCTTGTTGGTTTCGATTTCGGCAGGCTGGCGATTAGCCGCCGGCCGTTCGGTCATCTGCCGGTAGGTGTTAATTCCAATACTGTTGATCTTCATTTATGGAAGCCTCCCCATTATATATCCAGAGCATTATTTGCCATTTCTTTAGCGGACATGATCGCCATGGTGTTGGCTTCGTAAGCGCGCGAGGCCGCCATCATGTCGACCATTTCAGTGACAACTTCAATGTCAGGGACTTTCACGAATCCGTCGGCATCCGCATCGGGATGATCGGGATCGTGCACCAGGCGATAGGCATTTTCCGGGTCCTGAATTTCTTCTCCGGAAGTCTTCGCGATTTCCACGGTATTGTTGGAATGCCGCGGACTGCTTGGAATATGACCGGCATTGGTCCGGTGGAGTTTGGTCTGGGCGCGGTTCATTTCGGCCCGGAACGGGATCGATTCTTCGGCTTCTTCGACTACCACCCGCTTCCTGCGGTAAGGACCGCCGTCATTGGTACGGGTGGTTTCGACATTGGCCAGATTCTGCGCCACAACATCCAGTTTTTTGCGCTGAAGGGTCAGGCCCGACGCCGAAATATCGATGGAATTGAAAAGTCCTGACATTTTATATCACTCCATTATTTACTTCTTATAGCCTGCTTCAATGCTTGAAATTTTCCGGCCAGGAGCCTGGCGCCGACACTATAATAAAGTTGGTTTTCGGCCAGGTTGGAGACTTCCTGATCCACATCCACATTATTAACTCCGCCGTCAGCCTGGGTTCTGTTTACGATTACATCCGGCCCTTTATCTTTCGAGGCGCCGACCGGGATATGGGCCGGGTTGGTCAGCTTGCCTTCGATATGGCCGTCCTTATTCAGTTCCTTGCGGAGTTCGGCGTGGAAGTCAAGATCCTTGCTGCGGTAGCCGGGAGTCGAAACATTGGTCAGATTGCCGGCGATGAGCTTGTGTCGTGCCGATGACAAATCGAGAAACGATTGCATCAGCGGAACGCCGACTTTCTTAAATACCATATTGTCTAATAAATTCGACATACTTTCTCCGGTCATCCTTTACGCAAGGGGCGTGCCACAATTTTACGGCTCGCGTAAGTCGTTGACTTACAATGAGAAGGCTGACCGGAAGTTTTATGGGTACGATTTTGACAAGGAAAGGATTTCCCGGAAAGGACGAAAGTATTTCCGCTAATACTCGGAATAGAATTGCGATGATGGTTCCGTGGCGGTGATTTTCATGGTCAGGACCACAATATCGACACGGCGGTTTTTGGCGCGATCTTCATCGGCGTTATTCGGGACCAGCGGGCGGAATTCTCCGTAACCGAGGGCCGAAATCATTTCGGGAGCGACACTATGATTGTCGATCATGAAGCGGACAACTTCGGTGGCACGGGCCGATGATAGTTCCCAGTTGGAGGGATATTTTATGGTATTGATAGGGCGGTTATCGGTATGCCCCTCGATACGGATATGATTGGGAAGCCCGGCCAAATGCCCAGCTACCATATGAAGGGTGTTTTTTGCTTTATCGGTAAGGTCGGCAGAACCGAGGTCGAACAGCGCCGATTCCATAATGTGTATGACCAGTCCCCTTTCGGTAACTTCGGTGTTGACCAGGTTCTCGTTGCCGAGTCCCTGGAAGTCCCGCTTGATAGCGTCGCCGATCGATTTCAAAAAGCCGATTTTTAATACTCCCTGCCCGGACATGGCGCCGATTTGATTGCCCTGCTTGATTACCAATGTCCCCCCCTTGAGGACCCCGGAGAGAGCTTCCTGCATTTCTCCGAATTTTTTGGCATCCACTTTGGACATGGAGTACATGACAATAAAAAACGCCAGCAGGAGGGTGATTAAATCGGAGTAGGTCAAAAGCCAGCGTTCCAGGTTTTCGTGGGAATCATCGTTTTTTTTTCGACGAGCCATAACCTACATCTCTTCTCCTCGGTACGACGGGGGAATAAACGACAGGAGTTTGGTTTTGACGACCCGCGGGTTGTCTCCGGATTGAATCGAAACCACTCCTTCCATGATTAAATCGAGTTTGGCCAGTTCTTCTTCATGACGGAGCCGCAGCTTGTCGCCGATCGGAAGATAGACCAGGTTGGCCATCCCGATACCCCAGAGAGTTGCGATAAAGGCTCCCGCGATCGCGGCGGCCATTCGTTCCGGTTCCTCGGTATTGCTGAGGGTATGTATCAGTCCGAGAACGGTTCCGATGATACCGAGGGTCGGAGAGAACCCGCCCAGTTTCTGGAACAGAAGAATTCCCCGTTTATGACGCTCTTCGACATACGCGATTTCGGTTTCAAGGATGGTTTTGAGAACGGTGATTTCGGTTCCGTCGATGACCAGTTGTATGGCTTTACGGAAAAAGGGATCGGTGATACGCTTCAGGTCGTTTTCAAGACCGAGGATACCTTCGCGGCGGGCCTTTTCGGACATGCGGACAATCATGTTAATGGTCTCAATGGGCTCGGGAGATTTACCGAAAAAGGCCAGGGTGAGATACTTGGGGATACGGAGCAGGGTTTCGAACGAGGTCGTAATGAAGGTCGCCCCAATGGTTCCGCAGATAACGATAATCATTGCCGGAGCCTGGATAATAGAGCTGAGATGGCCTCCTTCCATAATGAAAGAGGCAATGACGGCCCCAATACCGATGATTAATCCAAGAAGTGTCGCTAAATCCATAACTATATTCGCGGCAATCTCTTTGCGGAAATTACCGCGTATTTTTCACCCTTTCAATCTCTCAAATTATCGGCAATTTCCTGCGAATATATAGCTTTAGAGAGCCAATTCGAGGTTTTGTGGAAATTTATGAAGGGGCCGGAGGCTAATCGTCCTGATCCTGGCCCGCGATCCCGTAATCAACCAATTTATTACGAATTGTCCTTGGGGTGATATCGAGAGCCTCCGCCGCTTTGGTCTTGTTTCCGCCAAATCTTTCCAGGGTCTTCAGGATCAAGAGCTTTTCCCCTTCGGCAAGAGTCATTTCAGATCCGGTATTGATAGATTCGCCGGATAGTTTCCCCAGCACCAGCTCCGCAGGGAAATCCTGCCTGGCCAGGGTACTGGTCGGGGCCGTTACAACCGCCCGTTCGATATAGTTTTCCAGTTCACGGATATTCCCCGGCCAGTGATAATTCATGAAGAGCTTCATGACATTATCTTCAATACCACGAATGTCTTTATTGTTTTCGCGATTGTATTTCTGGATGAAATGATTGGTCAGAAGCGGAATATCCTCTAGGCGGTCTTTGAGCGGGGGCAGTTCCACCGGAATAACATTCAGACGATAGTACAAGTCTTCGCGGAAACGACTTTCCTTGATGGCCCGTTTCAAATCCTGGTTCGAAGTCGCAATAATTCTGACATCGACTTTGATGGTATCCCCCGATCCGATCCGTTCGAATTCTTTCTCCTGCAGGACGCGGAGGAGTTTCGCCTGAAGGCCCATCGGTATTTCGGAAATTTCGTCAAGCAGCAGGGTTCCCCCGTCGGCCAGTTCGAATCGTCCCTTGTGCTGGCGGACCGCTCCGGTGAAAGCCCCTTTTTCGTAGCCGAACAACTCCGATTCCACCAGGTTTTCCGGAAGAGCCGCGCAGTTCAACTTTATGAAAGGACGTTCCCGCCTGATGGAAGCATGATGAAAGGCGCGCGCCACCAGTTCTTTACCGGTTCCGGAGGGGCCGGTAATCAGGACGGTCGAGCGGGCATCGGCAGTCGATTCCACCAGCTCGAAAATCTCTTTCATACGTTGAGTCTTGCCGACGATATTCTGGAACCTATGAATCAAATCAGTTTTAAGGCGTTTATTCTCGGAACGCAGCGAAACGACTTCTTCGATCCGGTGAATCATCATTTCGACGGCGTCGGGGGAAATCGGCTTAAGGATATAATCGTAGGCGCCAAGTTTCATGGCCGTGACGGCATTTTCAACCGTACCATACGCGGTAATCATAATGGCTAACAGGTCGGGGTTTTGGGACCGCACTATTTCCAGAAGCTCGATTCCATCCATCCCTTTCATTTTGATATCGGATATCATAACGTCGAATGCGGTATTCCCCATAATCCCCAGCGCTTCGCGGGCCGACAATACGCTCTTGACGGAATGACCGGTCCGGGTAATCGATTCCACCAGGAAATCGTTTACCAGCGGGTCATCGTCGACCACCAGTATCTGAAGCTTCATGAATTTTTCCCCCTCGAAATAGAAGTAAAAGCAGGCAGGACAATATTGAATTTGGTCCCTTGATTTATTGTTGAAGTAACTTTGATATCTCCGCCGTGGGCTTTGATAATTTTCCAGGCGATAGCCAGACCGAGTCCATGCCCGTTGTCTTTGGTAGAATAAAACGGCGAGAAAATCCGCCCGATGTCTTCGGAAGATATTCCCCGCCCGTTATCTTCGATTTCGAATACCAGCACCGCTTCGTTTCCGACCAGATCCAGCCGATTGCGAGTTTCTTCGTCGACTTCCTCCGGATTGAGAAGAGCGGTTGCGAGAACAATCTTCGGCTCGCCGCCGCAGGCCTCGAGAGCATTCGCGATAATATTGAAAACCGCCTGGCGCATCAGCTGGCGATCGATCTCAATTTCAATAATATCGGTTTCGCTGAATTCCCGTATGATTATTTCATCGGCGTTATCGAGATCATATTCGGAGGCAAAGCTCCTGCAAAGCAGGTCCAGGTAAGAATTGAAATTTATCCTGGTTTTATGCAGAGTCTCATGGCGCGCGAAATCGAGCAGGGTCTGAATCGTACGATTGATGCTGTTGACGCCGTCAACGATTTTCTGAGCCATTTCCGCCTTGGGCTGGTCACCGGCGCAATCGCGGGCCAGGAACGTGGCAAATCCGCTGATCGCCACCAGAGGGTTACGAATCTCGTGAGCGATCGATGCCGCCATCTCCCCCAGCGAGGCCAGGATCTTCATCCGCGACAACTGTTCTTCCATGTGCTTGATACCGGTGATATCCTGGAACAGCTCCACCGCTCCGACTATCCGTCCTTCGGCGGTCCTGAGAATCGAAGTCGATGCTGAGAGGGTCAGGTGTTCCCCGGAACAGGTCACGACCTTCTTTTCACAGCGATCGAAAACTCGGCCGGTCCTGACAGTGGTAACCGCAGATATCTCTTTCGAACCGGTTTCCTGCATGATTTCATCATAGGTGATGCCGAGACGGCACTGCTTTTCTTCGGGTATATGCAGGATTTCCCTCGCCGCGGGATTCAGGTGGGTCACCATCCCGGCCTTATTGACGGACATAACACCCGAGGTCAGCGAATTTAAAATGGAATTCAGAAATTCGGTCACGGCCCGGTTTTCCACTACCAGCGATTGCAGGCTGCGGTTAATGGCCTGGAGTTCCTCGCTTTGCCGAGTATAAGTTTCTTTAAGAGATAAATACTGATTCTGAAGTCCGGTGATGACTTTGTTGAAAGAGGCGTACGATTCCGCGAACCGCCCAACTTCGTCGGAAATTGTTATATCGAGCGTTTCCTTATCTTCCATGTCCAATTCCTATGTCCACTGTATAAGGATATTTTTTTGCGCATCCAATCGCAACAATTATTTCAATCCGAAACGGTATTTAACACAATTTAAACGACTATTGGAATTCCCGGGTATGAACGGATTCCTCGCGGCTTTTGCGGTTCTTTTTGGATTCGTCCACGATATTGCAGATGGTTTTAAATAAATGGTTGATATTGAATGGCTTGGTGAAGTAGTCGTTAACCTTAAGGCGCAGGGCCTCCACTGCGGTTTCAAAACTGGGAAAGGCCGTTATAATGGCTATGGGGAGATCGGGATATATGGCGCGGAGCTTACGGATCAACTCTATACCGTCGAATTCCGGCATTTTCAGATCGACCAGGGCAAAATCGAAATGCCGACTACGCAGCAATTCCAGGCCGGAATTACTGGTATCGGCAACCGCGACATCCCAGCCCTTTTCGGCGAAGAAATCGTACAGGAGGTCCCGAATCAGCAGTTCGTCATCGATGACCAATATTTTAATTTTATCCAAAACTCCCCCCGGTGAATTGTTTTACAGGGTCGACGCCGTCTGGAAAGAGCTGAGCGCTTCCTCTTCGGTCTGGAAAATTTCGAAAATGTGGGAAAGTTGCGTAATGTCGAAAATTTCCCGGACATAATCGGCCATATCCGACAAGGTTAATCGCCCGCGATTGAGACGGGTTTCTTTCATAATGGAAACCAAAGAGCCAAGACCGGAGCTGTTAACGAATTCCACCTCTTTCAGGTTTATATGGATTGAGGTCCTTTCGGAGTCGAGGATCTCCTTGACGCATTCCTTGAGTTTGTTTCCGTTGCCCAAATCGAGTCTTCCCGACAGAGTCAGCACCGTTACGTTATCCTTATCTTTCCGCTTAATATCCATTTTACCCTCCTGCGCGGCTGCCGGCGGCGGCGGCCTTATTATTATTAATATATCTTTCTCGATCGAAAAGCAGAGTGCATTGCAGCCCGCCGGTGACATGGTCGCGGCTGAAAGTGACCCTGTCGGCAACGGTTTCCATCAGAATTACTCCGCGCCCCCTTTCGCGCCAGAGGTCCTGGTCTTCCTCGGCCAGCATCCTGGCCGGGTCGCCGAATCCTTCATCAATTATATCGGCAGTGATAAACTGATTATTAATGGTAATGTTTATCTCTACCTTTCGCCCGGGGTCCAGCCTGTTACCATGAACCATGGCATTGGTAAAAGCCTCCGAAACGGCCAGTTTCAGGTCATTGTTCAACTTTCCCTCAATTTCGTTCATCCTGAGAAGTTCGCCCAGGTCATCAAACATTTTGTCCTCCGAAGACAACGCCGAGGGATACTTAAATGTATGTGTGCTCATACATACTCCGTTTATTTAATCTTCACAAAAAACAGCGTAAAATCGTCAATGGTATCCTCACGTGCTCCCTCCCGGAAGCGGTCGGCCCACTCCTTGACCCGGCGACAAAAGTCTGCGGCCGGCAGTTCTTTTTCGGCAAGAAAAACCTGCATGACGCGCTCAACGCCGAAAAATCCCTGATGGATATCTTCGGCCTCGGTCAGCCCGTCGGTGAATCCGAACAATCGATCCCCTCTGGAAATGCCCCTCTCCCCGCACTGATATACAATTCCGGGAAACTGCCCGACAAAGGTCCCTCCGATTTTAAGCTCATCAACGACGTTTTTCTTGATATCCCAATAAAGCGGCTGCACATGCCCGGCATTGCAGTAGAATAACTGCTTTTCCTTGATATTGAACCGTGCAATGAACAGGGTAACGAACATCCCCTGGCTGCGGATAACTCCGCTGCACAGGATTTCGTTGATCTTCTCCATCAGGGCGGCCGGACATATCCGGGAATCGCGAAAGAGTTCCGATTTGATAATAGCCATGGTGGCTGACATCACCATTGCCGCCGGAACCCCTTTATTCGAAACATCTCCGATGACCGTCCAGAATTCGAAATCGTTGACCCTGATAAGGTCGTAGAAGTCACCTCCCACGGCCTTGGCCGGCTCATAAAAGGTGCCGATTTCAGCCCCGTCCACGCTTAATTCACCCTGTGGTAGAATTGATTCCTGTACCTGGCGGGCGATGCCAAGTTCCAGTTCCATATTCTGCTTTTCGAGAGATTCTTCGCGTAGCAGCGAATTGTCGATAGCCACGGCGGCAAAGTTCACCAGCATTTCGAGACCGGTTTTATCCTCGTCGTCGAATCCTCCGCCGCTGACTTTATTGAGGATAATAACCGTCCCGTGACACCGGGCCCGCGACTTTATTGGCACTGCAATAATACCGCTGATCTGCGGCCCCGTATCGAAATTTCGATTATAGTCATTTAGAATGATCGTTTCCTGACGCAAATAGCAATAGCACGAAATATCGAGATTATCCTTGTACTGGATATTATGTACGATGGTATCGTCGACTCCCCAGGTTACTTTCGACTCCAGAGATTCCCCGTTATGAAGCTGAATTAATCCCACCTCTCCATCGACCATGCGGATCGACATTTCCATCACCACCGATAAAATGGTGGCAGTATCGGGAATCGAGGTAATCAGGGTTCCCATGGTGGCGAGGTCGAGCATTTTAAGCCGGGCGGATTCGAGCTTGTCCTCGATCTCGCTGTAACTTTGATTTGCTATCTCGGTCCGGTCCATGGTCTTGTTGTCGGCATAACTTCACAACATTTAAGAAAAACCCCCAATCTGAATCGGATTGCAGGATTAAGTCCTGAATTAGTCGAGGCTTGCACAGGCGAACTGGCTCTTGCTCTTAGTCCGCTTTACTTGCCTCATTTAAATTCCGTCGAAAGGTAGACAGCACCCTACATATTATTGCCGTAAGGTTATGAATACTATTGAGATTAATAGCGGGCTTGCCGCTTTTCGGCATGAAAATCACGGCAGTATGGGAATTTCCCCATACCGGGAATCGGTTGAGAACTGGATAAAGGCATGATGGCACGTTTTGTGCATACTTAGCTTATAAAATAACATCTTTTGAGGTGATATTATGTCTTACAAAAAAGCACTGCTCTTAGCAGCCATTATAATTTTTATCGCGGGAACGACCGCGATGGCATATCCCACCGGATTCAATACTCTGAAATACAAAGGCGATACTGCCATCAACCGTGATTACTTCAGCCATCAAACCGGCAATAACCATATCGCCGACAATGACCATTCCAATCCCTGGCAGCCTCCGATTAACCGGCCTTTTCCTCATCCGTACGATCACGATGGTGACGATAATGGATGCGGTAACGGAGATATCTCAGCCGTCCCGGAACCGGCCACGCTGGCACTGCTCGGCTTGGGAACGCTGGGATTGGGAATAATGCGAAGATACCGCAAATAGCAATTGCAGCTTACCGCTTTTTGAACCGGATCCGAATCGGGACCCCTTCGAAATCGTACGCTTCGCGAAGCTGGTTTTCGATGTAGCGGATGTAACTTTTCTGTAAGAGTTTGGGATAGTTGCTGAAAAAGACGAAGGTCGGCGGACAGGTTCCGGCCTGAGTCACATAAAAAAGCTTGATATACTTCCCCTGGACAGCCGCCGGGGGTTGTTTTTGTACGATGGCCTGAGCCAGGTCGTTCAATTCCGCCGTCCCTATCTGCCGCTGCCAGTTTTCGAAAACCCGGTCGATCAGCGGAATCACCTTGCTGACCCGCTGCCCGGTCAGGCTCGAAATAAACATCAGCGGGATGTACGAATAGGTCCTCACGAATTCCCGGATTTGCTCAGTGTAGATGTCGATGGTGTGTTCGTCTTTCTCGACCAGATCCCATTTATTTACGGCCAGGACAATGGCCCGCCTGGCTCCGATAGCATCTTCGATAACTTTCAAATCCTGTACGGTCAGCCCTTCGGACCCGTCAATCAGGGCCAGCGCCACATGGCAGTTCTCGATAGCGCGAATGGTGCGCAAATTCGTGAAGAATTCCAGGTCTTCGGTGACCTTAGCTTTTTTCCGCAATCCGGCGGTATCGACCAGAACATAATCCCGATCCTCGAATTTGAACGGAGTATCGACGGCATCACGGGTGGTCCCCGGTACCGGGGATACAATCACCCGCTCTTCCCCGATGAGCTTATTGATGAACGACGATTTCCCGACATTCGGTTTTCCGATGACGGCGATGCGAACGGGGTCTCCCTCGGTATATCCTTCTTCCGATTCCGGAAGCATCGCCACGATGGCGTCGAGAACATCCCCTACACCCAGTCCGGTGTTGGCCGAAACCGCCATCGGTTCGCCCAGTCCCAGCTGCATGAATTCGAACTTGTTCATGGCCATGCTGTCGTTGTCCGATTTGTTAGCAAGAAGCAGGACATTTTTCCCGGAACGAAGCAATTTCGCGGCTATTTGCTGCTCGGTACTATCTACCCCGACCTGGCAATCGACAATTAAAACAACCAGGTCCGCTTGCTCAATGGCGGTTTCGGATTGTTCCAGGACCAGCTTTTCGATTCCCTGCCGGGATGACGGGATAATCCCGCCGGTATCGACCAGATAGAAATCGCGGCCGTTCCAGTCACAGATGCTGTAATTACGGTCGCGGGTAACGCCGGGGGTATCATCGACAATAGCGAGCCGGCGGTTCAGGAAACGATTGAACAGCGACGATTTCCCGACATTGGGTCGTCCGATCAGGGCAACCAGGGGAAGGCTCATTGTTCCATCTCGCGCAAAGTATCAATCATGCTGTATCTTCCTACAAGAACCCGAGCGTTGATTTTCTTCCTGAATTCGGTCAGGTTCATATCATCCAGGAACAGATTATCGTCATTTAAACAGTTCGGCGGAAGCAAAATAATATCGTATTTTTCCGTAAGATTATTCGCTGACTTCATCAGGTCCGTTCCGGTCAATAAGCCGCTGACGGTGATCTTTTCGCCCCAGAAATCATTGGTAACAGGAAAGGCCTCGATTTTAAAACTCCTTTCCTTTTTCAACCATGCGACAACTTCCTCTTGCAGGATCGGGTATGCTATTTTTCCGGTAAGAATCGCAATTCGCTCTTTGCCCCGGTATTTTTCCAAATAGCGGCGGCGGCGTTTGAAATCGGACAAAAGCAGGCGCATCATGCCGATGCCGTTTTCGAACTGGGGCATATCTTCATATTCGTGCAGCGAAGGTAATTTTCTTCCGGACAGGATATAAAACTCATCGGCGGCACATACGAATCTGGTTTGTGATTGAGCCCGGCATTTGCGTTGCAGCGAATGAAGGATCGACAAAACCTCGTCTGCTTCCGCTGGACTGAACGGTTTCAATTCGGGGAGATTGTCACGGTATCTGGTCAGCCCGACCGGGACGACTCCGACACTGGCAATTCCCGGGTATAATTCGAACAGGTCGGAAACGGTCTGCGACAGGACTTTGCCGTCATTGATTCCGGGACAAGCCACGATTTGCGTATGGATTTTAATTCCGCGTGAAGTCAATTCTTTGAGGGATGGAATAATCGGAGGGAGCCTTCTATTGCCGAACATTTTACGCCGCAGATCATCATCGGTGGTATGAACTGACACATACAAAGGAGATAATCGCTGCGAAACAATTCGTTCTATATCCTCTTCCTTCAGATTCGAAAGAGTAATGAAATTGCCATGAGTGAACGAAAGGCGGTAATCGTCATCGCGGAAATATAAAGGCCGCCTCATTCCTTTCGGCTGTTGATGGACGAAGCAGAAAATACACTTATTGCGGCAGGCTTTGATTTTGTCCTGCGCGAAGCGGAGACCCAAATCGGTTGTGAAATCGTTTTCCAGTTCGAAAGATTCGTTTTTACCGGAAGGACTCTGGAATTCCAGAACCACTTTTTCTTCGGCGAGGTGGTATCTGCAATCGAGTTGATCCCTGACGGGGCGGCCGTTGATTGAAATCAAGCGATATCCTTTGCGAACATATCCGTAAAAGGGGGATTCCGGGTCTACAGCTATAATTTCCATGGCATAAAAAAAGAGCGGGCGATGGGAGTCGAACCCACGACGTCAAGCTTGGGAAGCTTGCATTCTACCGCTGAATTACGCCCGCTTTCTATCCTTACCGGATAAAGCTATCCTTATTGGTCTCTTAAGTCAAGCCCTTTAATCAAATCAGGGCTCCGGCGACGGTTCCTATTGAAAGAAGCAGCCCGGTCATCATGTGAATCTGGATGGTCCCGGCCTGAGCGGGGATTATCCCGGGGACTTTATCATAATTTTCGCGGAAAGTCTTGACGGTCTTCAAGGCCACCGGGAAACCCAAAAACGCAATCAACGCCCACGGGGTCAAATAACCCAGGACGACTGCAAGAATCAGCGCGATATAGCTTCCGAAAATCAGGAAATAGTAACCGGCGGCCGCCCCTTTCTTCCCCCAGCGGACCACCAGATGGTTCTTGGCAACGGATTTATCCGCTTCGTAATCGGGGTATTCGTTTATATAGAGAATCGCCGTTATTAAAAACCCGATCGGAAATGAAGTCACGAACGACGACCAGCTAAACATTCCGGTCTGGACATAATAGGCTCCCATCACCGGGAGGATGCCGAAGTTGATTAGAATCATCAGTTCGCCGAGACCGTTATAGGAAAAGGCATAACGGGTTGCGGTATAGAAGAAGCCTCCGATGAACCCGGCAATCGCCAGATAGAGAATCCAGTATCCCGGAGTAATCGTGGTCAAATATATCCCGCAAGCCAGAGCCAAGGCATAAAAAGCGAAAGCGCCGGTCAATACCCCTTTCGCGGAGACAATTTTATTCTGAATAACGCGGGAGCCGCCGGAAAACGGAGTGAAGCTCTTGTTGATATCGTCATCGGTAGTCTTATGGTCAAAATAGTCGTTGGACAAATTGGCCGCCGCTTGTGCGAAAACTCCTCCGAGCAGCGTAACAACCGCCGCCAGCCAGTGTATGGTGCCTGTTTCGTAATAGGCCAGCGCGGTGCCGAAGATAATCGGCATGGCAATACCGGTAAAAAAGGGAGCCCTGATGGCTATAATCCATTTTTTAAGCGGGTTCATACTCCTGTTCCTTTATATAAACGGTTTGTTCTCAAGATTTACGTATTCTCATTCCTTTTATCCGGCAAATTTCGAACCGGACTATTTTTTCTTTCCGGTCAGGCGGACAATCAGTATGGTTATTTCATAAAGAATCCACATAGGAACCGCCAAAAGCAGTTGCGACGCTACATCCGGGGTTGGGGTCAAAATCGCCGCCAGAATAAGTATCAACACCACGGCATAAGGACGGATTTTGCGCATAAAGCGGGATGAAACCAAACCGATTTTGCCCAGAAAATATCCGACCACCGGCAATTCAAAGGCCAGGCCGAATGCCAGCACCATCATCCCCGCAAATGAGATATAGCTGTTGATGGTAATAATCGGGGTCATGACATCGGCGCCGTAGCCCAGCAGGAATGCAATCGCAAAAGGAAGAACGACCAGAAAGCAGAATGCTCCCCCAATTAAAAATAGAATTGTCGAAAAGAAAACCATGGGGATAATCATCCGTTTTTCGGATTTATAGAGCCCCGGTGAAATGAAACACCAGAGCTGGTAAAAAACAATCGGTGAAGCCAGGATAATTCCGGCGTAGATGGATAGTTTCAGATAAGCATAAAAGGAGCCGGTTACTTCCGTAAAATGCAGTTTCACATCACCCAGCGGGATAGTGATCCATTTATAAAGATGTTCGGAAAAGGCGAACGAGGCGAACGCTATAACCGCCACGGCGAGAATCGATTTTATCAGCCGCCAGCGGAGTTCCTCGACATGGTCGAGAAACGGCAAATCGGATAAAATGCCCTTCTCCTTTTTTTCGGGAATGTCGTTATCCATAACCAAGGGGAATTAGGTAAATAACCCTAACAGTGTCAATGGCTTTTTATCTTGAGGGAAATACGGAAGCTATTCCTTTTCCAATAGCTTTTTCAATTCGGCCATGAATTCCGATTTATCCTGAAATTTACGGTATACCGAAGCGAACCGAACATAGGCGATATCATCGGTATCCTTCAATGCCGCCATGACCATTTCGCCGATTTTGGAGCTGGGGACCTCGGACCGTGACATTTTATGGAGTTCCTCTTCGATTTCATCCACCATAGCTTCGATCTTTTTTATCGAAACCGGCCGTTTATTGCAGGCCAGCTTGATGCCGTTGATTAATTTCTGGCGGTCGAAGGGCTCGCGGCGGTCGTCGGTTTTGATTACAATCAGGGAAACATCTTCGATGTATTCATAGGTCGTATATCTCTGCCCGCAAGCCAGGCATTCCCGGCGGCGGCGGATAGCACGGTTATCCCGCGCCGAACGGGAATCGACGACCTTATCTTCCTCATGTCCGCAAAATGGGCACTTCATGTTTCACTGACCTTCGATTCTTATTTCCAGCAATGGCCGATACGAAATGAATTTATCGGGATTGAACATGCTATGCAAACAAAATTTGGACCTTGTCGCCGACCATAATGCCGTATTTCTCGGCGGCCGAACCGAGATTGACGCCGATTTCGAAGTATCCGAAGGAATTAATATAGGCCACCGGTTTCCCCTGCCTGACATCGCCGAAAGATTTTTTCACCAATCCGCAGGGGGTTTCGGATACAATCACTCGCGCTTTTCGTCCTCCGACTTCATTTTCGGCAATGGATGTGACACAATTGCCAAAGCCATCGATATAGATAATCCGTCCGAAAACACCGGATTTATTGACCCGATTGGATTTCACCGCTGTCTTTTTAATAAATCGCAGAGTCTTACCCAGTTCCGTTACGGCAATTCCCAGCGACAACCACCCGGCGGCCGGAGCGAAGATATCCCGTCCGTGAAAAGTAGTCGAAATTGCCATTGAAAAATATTCTTCGTTGTCGAGACGAACGATATTGCGAATGCTCCCCTTATCCAGAAATGAAAACAACCCGTTATCGGGACCGACGAAGAAATATTCATCGGTTTCGATTGCGATTGGGTTGCGTTTGGTTCCCACGCCGGGATCCACGACGGCCAGATGGATGGCTCCGTCGGGAAAAGAACGATAGGCGGTTTGCAGTTGGTACTTCGCGGAATCGATATCAAACGGCGGGAGATTATGATTGAGGTCGATGATTTTTACCAGGGGATTTATCCGAGCGATAATGCCTTTGATTATCCCCGCATAGTTGTCTGAAAGGCCGAAATCCGTAGTGAAGGAAATCGTCGGGGAATCGACATTTACAGATGCCAAATGCGATACTCCGTTTCGGGATCGTTTTTCCGATAAAGCTCGAAATCGAAAGCTCTCAAATATATTTCCAGAGTTATCTCAACCTGGGCACCGAATAGATGGCCCACCACGATGCCGTCTTCATCGTTGGCCGCGGTGATATGGGCATGCACCATGATTTCATTGCTGTCTTCCTGCAGTGCAATATTTCCGTTGAGGTACCCGACTTCGAGCATATTCTTGTAGGTTTTGGCGATGTATTGCCGCGCCGCCGCGTTATAATTACCGATCGAGGCATTGGTAATACCGCCGATGCCGGAAAAAAAGGCGGCCTTGACATTTTCATCGCGGGCAAAGGCCGTAATCGATCCGATCACCTCGTCGCCCTTATCGAGGCGGATCAAATACTGGCCTTTCGATACTTCGCGATATTTCACCCGGCCGTCTCCTGATCGAGCCAGTCGAGGTAATCGGGATTCCCTTCGGCGATAGTCATGGATATAACTTCGGGGACCTCGTATTCATGGCTCTGCTTGACGAATTTAATTAACGATTCCACCTTTTTGGTGGTGGTATTAACGATCAGCAAAGATTCGCTGTCGTTACGGATCTCCCCTTTCCACCAATAAGTCGATTTCACCCGCTCGACAATATTCACGCATCCGGCCAGACGATTTTCCACCAGTGCGCGGGACAATTCCGGGGCTTTGTCGGTGGAGGCAGTGATAAGGACTACTCTAAACGCTCCCATAGTTCTTCCTTAAACTAAGAATTAATCTTTCGCTTCAATTTCTTTTCGACCGATTCCACTTTTCCCTTGAGACGGTCGTTGAGCCCTTCGCGGTCATCCATGGTCAAAACCATATAAACGCGGCGGTTTTTCTCCCGCATTTTCAGACGGCAGCTGTTTATCAAAGCCATTACTTCGTCCCATTCCCCCTCGATGACGGTCGACATGGCGGATGTCTTATAAGGCAGGCCGGACTTGTCAATCATATCGATTATTTCAGCAACGTCGCCGGAGGCCGATTCCTTGTTCCCGGTAGGGAAAATGGCGAATTGTATCAGCATATTTCCTCCGATTTCAGATTATACAAACGGCAGATAGCCGTTTCAATAAAATAATACAAGTCACCTGTAATAAATGAGGTTCTCGTTCCAAAAGCAATGATTTCAAAAAATAAAAGGCCGGATTGTTACATCCGGCCGAATTCGGAACGATTTCTATGAGTCAGGCTATTTCCGCTCGGAGTAAAGCGGGAATTTATCGCAAAGCTGCTTGACTTCCCCTGCTATTCCGGCCAGAGCTTCATCGTTTTCCAGGTTTTTAATAGCGCGGTCGATGAAATCGGCGATCCGTTTCATTTCGCCGACTCCCATCCCGCGAGTGGTAATCGCCGGGGTCCCGACTCTGATTCCCGAAGTCACAAACGGCTTGCGGGTATCGAATGGGACGGTATTCTTATTAACCGTGATTCCGGCCTTATCCAACGCGATTTCAACCTTCTTTCCCGAAAATTCCCGGTCGATGAACGACATCAGGAAGAGATGGGTATCGGTTCCGCCGGAAACGATATGGTAGCCCTTCTTTTTAAGCTCTTCCGACATGGTCTTGGCGTTGGCCAGAATCCGCCCCTGGTATACCTTGAACTCCGGCTGAAGCGCCTCCTTGAACGCCACCGCCTTGGCGGCGATGATATGCATCAGCGGTCCCCCCTGGATGCCGGGCATAACGGTGCGGTCAAGATCGGCGGCATACTTTTCCTTGCACATCACCATCCCTCCGCGCGGGCCGCGCAGGGTCTTATGAGTGGTGGTGGTGACGAAATCGGCATAGGGGATCGGCGATTCATGCCAACCGGTGGCGACCAGTCCCGCGATATGAGCGATATCGACCATTAAATATGCTTCGACGACATCAGCGATTTCGCGGAATTTCTTGAAATCGAGCGCGCGCGGATAAGCCGAGGCCCCGGTGACGATCATTTTCGGGCGGATTTCTTTCGCCTGTTTCAAAAGGGCATCATAGTCGATAACTTCGGTTTCCCGGTCGACCTGGTAGCCGTGGAATTCATAGAGCATCCCGGAAAAGTTGATGGGATGGCCGTGAGTCAGATGTCCGCCGTGCGAGAGATCAAGCCCCATGACTTTATCCCCCGGTTTCAGGACCGTGAAATAGGCCGCCATATTGGCCTGAGAACCGGAATGAGGCTGGACATTGGCATGGTCGCATTTGAAAAGCTGCTTCGCCCGTTCGCGGGCAAGGTTTTCGGCGATATCGACAAATTCGCATCCGCCATAGTACCTTTTGCCGGGATAACCTTCGGCGTACTTATTGGTCATCACGCCGCCGGCCGCTTCCATCACTGCTTCGGAAACGAAGTTTTCCGAGGCGATCAGTTCCAGTTTATCCGATTCGCGATTGATTTCCTTGGTCAGGGCATCGTAAATTTCGGGATCGATCTCTTTAAGATAAGACATCTCTTTCGTCTTCCTTTCAAAGAAAACAAATATCTTCTATGGTCGGGTCAGCATTCGGCGTCGGCTATTTTCTGCAGCCGCCGGGTATGCCTTCCTCCTTCGAATGCAGTTTCCAGCCAGGTTTTTACCAGTTCCTCGACTTCTCTAGGGTCATTATACTTTTGCGACAGCGCCAGCACATTGGTATCGTTATGGTACCGAGAGAAATAGGCCATATCCTTGTTTAAACAGAGCCCGGCGCGGATTCCCTTAATCTTATTGGTGGCTATCGCCATTCCGCCGCCCGTCCAGCAGACCGCTACCCCCCGTTCGACTTCCTTACTGGCTACCGCGCGGGCCACTTTTATGCCATAGTCGGGATAGTCGACCGAATCCTTGCCATTGGTCCCAAAATCGACGACCTCATGTCCCAGTTTGGCCAGGATTTTCTTGACCTGTTCCTTCAACTCAAACCCGGCATGATCGCTTCCTATCGCTATTTTCACTTTATCACCTCAAACCGTTTTGGCCGCCCCTTTTGGCGTCACCAGAGTCAGCCAGCCGTGCCGGTCATCAACTTTCCCTTCGACAATATCGAAAAAGGCTTTCTGCAATTGCCCGGTAATGGGACCCCGCACGCCGCTTCCTATTTTTATACCATCGATTTCCGAAATCGGAGTAACCTCCGCAGCCGAGCCGGTGAAGAAGATTTCATCGGCAATATAGAGTGCTTCGCGTGGAATGTTCTCTTCAATAACTTTATACCCCAGATCCTTGGCCAGTTGTATAATGGACCGGCGGGTGATTCCCGGAAGAACCGAGGCCGCAAAGGGCGGGGTTACCAAAACACCGTTGGAAACCATAAAAATATTCTCGCCTGACCCTTCGGATACGTAACCGTGCACGTCGAGCGCAATACCTTCGGCGAAACCGCGCGAAAGGGCCTCCATCTTGATAAGCTGGCCGCTCATGTAATTGGCTCCGGCCTTGGCCATCATTGGGGTGGTATTCGGAGCGTTTCGCTGCCAGGATGATATGCAAACCTTGACCCCCTTTTCCATCGCTTCCGGTCCGAGATATTTCCCCCACGGCCAGACCGCAATGGCGACATCCACGGGGCAGGAGCGGGGATCGACCCCGAGCGAATCATACCCGCGATAGACCACGGGGCGGATATAGCAGGCATCGAGACCGTTTTCCCTGATTAGATTTATGATAGCGTCGGAAATTTGTTCTTTGGAAAAGGGGATTTCCATACGATAGATTTTGGCGGAGTTCCAGAGACGATCGATATGTTCGGCATGACGGAAAATCGCCGGGCCTTTCGGAGTTTTATAACAGCGGGCTCCTTCGAACAAAGAGGACCCGTAATGCACCACATGAGAAAGAACATGAATTTTGGCATCGTCCCACTTTACCATTTTGCCGTTCATCCAGATAAATTCGACTTTATTGAAAGGCATGGTACCTCCAAACCGGTTAATAATTATAAATTCACGTGGCAATAATATAGCCAATATCGGGGGACATTTCAACCCAAATAAAGGTCTTTATGACAATCTTGAACTCATTCGAGAATATGAAGTTACAGCCGGAAATAAATATAAAAGGCCGCTCCTTGAGGAACGGCCTTTATTTCTATTGATCACCGAATATTTTATATGTTTTCCAGAATCTCTCTCAAGACTTCCCGCGAAATCACGATCCGCTGGACCTCCGAAGTCCCTTCCCCGATTTCGCAGAGTTTCATATCGCGGAAATATCGTTCTACCGGATAGCGATCGGTATAACCGTACGCTCCCAGGATCTGGATTGCCTGATGGGTGCAATAATGAGCTACTTCGGAGGCATACAGCTTGCACATCGCCGAGTACTTGGTGAAAGGAATATCATTATCCTTCATCCAGGCGGTTTTGTACATCAACAGGCGCGCGGCCTCAATTTGAGTCGCCATATTGGCCAGCTTGAATTGAATCGCCTGGTTCCGGTTGACCGGCTTGCCGAACTGCTCGCGGCTTTCGGAATACTTGGCCGCCGCTTCGAGCGCCGCCTGCGCCAGGCCGATTCCCATGGCCCCGATGGAAATCCTGCCGCCGTCAAGGGTCATCATGAACTGCTTGAATCCCATCCCTTCTTCTCCCAGGAGATGCCATGCCGGAAGCTTCATGTCATCGAAATGCATGAAAGCGGTATCGGAACCCCGGCACCCCATCTTGTTTTCTTTTTTGCCGATGGAGAAGCCTTTCATGCCTTTTTCGATGATGAATGAAGAGATTCCGTGCACCCCACCCCGATCGTCGGTCCGGGCGGTCATGATGGAATATTCGCAGAGGTTCGCCGAAGTAATCCAACATTTGGTTCCGTTAACCAGATAACCATCGCCGTCTTTGACCGCCTTGGTTTTGGTTCCGCCGGCGTCGGAGCCGGCTTCCGGTTCGGTCAATCCGAAAGCGATAAGTTTGCCTTCTTGAGCCGCCGGAGGCAGATATTTCCGGTGCTGTTCCTCATTGCCGAATTTGTAAATCGGCCAGGTTCCCAGCGAATTATGAGCCGCCAGGGTCAGCCCGGTCGAACCGCAAATCCGTGAAACCTCTTCCACGATGATGGCATACTCGAGCGTGGATATTTCTATCCCGCCGTACTTCTTCGGAATCAGGCAGCTCCACCATCCCTTGGCATGGACGGCGTCGTGAACTTCTTTCAGATACACCTGGTCGCGGTCCATTTTGGCGGCATGGGGGCCGATATTGATGGCGCAGTAAGCTCGCGCTTCCTGTCGAAAATCTCTGTACTTGATATCGAAATCCATAGGTCGTCAATCCTTCAATATTTCACGGGAAATAACCATACGCTGAGCCTCCGAAGTCCCTTCGTAGATCTCGGTGACGCGGGCGTCTCGGAAATAACGCTCGACCGGGTATTCCTTCACATAGCCGTATCCTCCGTGAATCTGCACCGCCTGATCGCATACGAAATTCGCGGCCTCCGACGCGAACAGCTTGGCCATGGAAATTCCCATGGTATGACGCCCCGGCTGATCTTTCAGCCATGCCGCGCGGTACACCAGAAGCCTTGCGGCGTGAATCTGGGTGGCCATATCGGCCAGCTTGAACTGGATCGCCTGAAAATCGGCCAGCGCCTTTCCGAACTGCTTGCGTTCCTTGGAGTACTTGACCGCTTCATCGTACGCGGCCTGAGCGATACCGAGCGCCTGCGCGCCGATACCGATACGCCCGTTATCCAGAAGCGACAGCGCAATCTTGAAGCCCTCGTTCTCTTTGCCGAGGATATTCGTTTTCGGGAGCTTGCAGTCCATGAACGAAAGTTCGCGGGTATCGGAACACTTCATGCCCATTTTCTTTTCCGGAGCGCCGAGCGACATCCCTTTGGCATCCTTCGGCACGATTATCGCCGAAATACCGTGCGATCCGTTGGCGGGATCCGTGGAAACGAAGACTATATAGATTCCCGCGTGCTTTGCCGTGGAAACCCAGCTTTTGGTCCCATTCAGGATATAATAATCACCGTCAGGCTTAGCCTGACATTTGAGCGAACCGGCATCGGTCCCGGAATTCGGTTCCGAAAGACTGTACGCACCGATGATTTCGCCGGCGGCCAGCTTCGGAAGATATTCATCCTTCTGGGCATCGGTCCCGTGCATGGCGATAGCTTTAATCACCAGAGAATTATGCACGCTGATGGCAATGGTCAAACCGGCACAGGCCTTGGCGATTTCTTCGATTACCAGGGCATAGCTGAGCGTATCGACAGCCAGTCCGCCGTATTCTTCCGGCGCCACCAGTCCGAAATAGCCCAGTTCGCCGACTTCTTTGAGCAATTCCTCGGGGATTTCTTCTTTGGCATCCATCTCCTCGGCGATGGCAAGGAGCCGTTTCTGCGCGAATTCGCGGGCCGATTCCCGCATCATTTCCTGGTCTTCGGTCAACTTAAAATCCATCTATCCCGCTCCTGTCTATTCGTACACAAAGAAGCCGCGACCGGACTTTCGTCCCAGATAGCGGGCTTCTACTTTTTTCTTCAATAACGGGCAAGGCCGGTACTTGGGATCTCCCAACCCTTCGTGCAGCACAGTAAGAATATCGAGGCAGACATCCAGCCCGATAAAATCGGCCAGGGTCAACGGGCCCATCGGATGAGCCATCCCCAGTTTCATGACGGTATCGATATCCTCCGCCTTCCCTACACCCTCGAACAGGGCATAAATCGCTTCGTTAATCATCGGCATCAGAATCCGGTTGGCGATAAATCCCGGATAATCTTCGGATGGCACCGGGGTCTTCCCCATCTTAACCCCGACCTCCTGTGCCATCTTGAAGGTATCATCGGAAGTTCCAAAGCCCCGAATCATCTCCACCAGTTTCATCATCGGGACCGGGTTCATGAAATGCATCCCCACCACTTTATCCGGACGCTTGGTGCCGGAAGCGAGTTTCGTTATCGGAAGCGATGAAGTGTTCGAAGCCAAAATGGTATCCGGCAGACAGATTTTATCCAGTTCGCCGAATAATTCCAGTTTCGGGTCCAGCTTCTCGATAATCGCTTCGATTACCAGCTGACAGCTTTTGACGTCGTGCAATTCAATTGTGCTAGCGATTCTTCCCAACGCTTCCGTCTTATCCTGCTCGGTTATCTTCTCTTTACTTACCATACGATCCAAATTCTTGGTAATCGTGGCAATCGCTTTATCCAGGAATTCCCGTTTGACATCCACCAGGATTACTTCAAATCCGGACAGGGCCGCGACGTGCGCGATTCCGTTTCCCATGGTCCCGGAACCGATCACGCCAATCTTCTTAATATCATCCGTACGCATAGTCCTACCTCAAAGTTGTTATACAATCTCTATTGCCATTGCCACGGCATGACCGCCACCCAGACAGAGCGTCGCCAGGCCGTTTTTCTTTCCCCGGTCTTTAAGAGCATAAATAAGAGTGGTCAGGACACGGGTCCCGGATGCACCGATCGGATGCCCCAGAGCTACCGCACCGCCATGGACATTGACCCGGTTCCAATCCCAGCCGAGTTCTTTTCCGTCGGCCAGCGCTTGAACCGAAAAAGCCTCGTTGGCTTCAATCAGGTCAAAATGATTGATATCCTTAATTCCCATTTTTTCCATCAGCTTGCGGACGGCGAGAATCGGCGAGAAAAAGAGCAATTCCGGCTCAATACCGGCCGTGGTATACTCGACCACGCGTGCCAATGGTGTCAGATTATGTTCTTTCATGAACTTTTCAGAGACGACGACCGATGCCGAAGAACCGTCATTAAGTCCCGGAGCATTTCCGGCGGTGACGGTTCCGTCTTTTTCGAAGGCCGGTTTCAGTCGCGCCAGAGTCTCCATCGAAATATTGGCCCGCGGGCATTCATCTTTATCGAAAATGACCGGATCCCCTTTTCTCTGGGGGTTTTCGACCGGGAATATTTCATTTTTGAATTTGCCCCCTTCAATTGCGGCTACCGCCTTCCTGTGGGAATTGAAGGCGAATTCATCCTGCTCCTGACGGCTGATATTGGCTTTGCGGCCGGTCAATTCAGCGGCGCCTCCCATATGCCAGTTCTTGAAAGAACACCAGAGGCCGTCCAAGACCATGGAATCCTGCAACTTCTTGTCGCCGAATTTCAATCCCCCTTTGGCTCCGTGAAGAACATACGGCGTCCCGGACATCGATTCCATTCCGCCGGCAACGATACAATCCTGATCTCCGGCTCTAATCGATTGAGCCGCAAGCATTACCGCCTTCAAGCCGGAACCGCAGACTTTATTGATGGTCATAGCCGCCACATGCGGAGGGACGCCGCCATGAATCGCGGCCTGGCGTGCCGGAGCCTGCCCGACGCCTGCTTGAACCACTTGTCCCATAATGACTTCGTCGATTTTGGCGGGATCGATTTTGGCCCGCTTGACAGCCTCTTTGATAGCCATAGCCCCCAATTGTGTTGCGGTGAACGATGACAATCCGCCCAAAAAGGTCCCGATGGCGCTGCGACAGGCGGAAACGATGTAAGCCTTATTTTTGTCCGGCATAGACTCCTCCAACTGTAGGTTTCAAAAACAAATAGTTAAATAATTTATATAATTTCCGACTTAAATCAAGAGCATATAAGAAAATAATAGCAACAATGCTTCGGGGCGAGGCGTCATTTCAGTTAAAAAACATTACACTTTTTTAATATTTTTTCTGTTGACAAAATTGTATAAAAGGAATTATATAGCCGCACTTAAAATGAAAGTGAGTTTTGTAGACGGATTTCAAGGAAAGAAACCCTTTTAAAAGGAGGTAATGTGAAACGTTTCTTGTTAACTGCAGTATTAGTCCTTTTTGCGTTCAGCGCTATGGCTGCCGAAAGCCCCATCGACAAGGGCAGCATGATTGTCGGCGGCAGCGCTTATTTCATGACTCAGAGCGGCGACCTTTATAAAGTCGGCGACGAGTCTCCCACGACCATTGCATTTATGCCGGAATTTGGTTATTTCATTGCTCCGAGCATAATGATTGGAGCGATGGTTCATTTCGAAAACTACAAGATCGGCGATTCCAAACAGACCTTTTTGGCATTCGGCCCGATGATCGCCTATTACTTCAACATGAATCCGACCCAGATTAAGGGTGCTATCTATCCTTACGTTAAGGGTATGTTCATGATGGGAACCGAAAAGTACGAAAACGGGGGAACTGAAAAGTACAGCGGAACCCAGTTCGGCGGTAAGGCCGGTATCAACTTCATGCTGGCCGACCACGTCGCTCTCGATTTCGGCGTCTTGTTCACTTCTGACAGCTTCAAGCAGAAGGAACCGACTGAGACCGAATCCGTATCCGGAACCACGATTCAGGTTGGTGCCGGTATCCAGGCTTTCGTATTCTAAGAAATATCCTTGAAATCCTAATAAAGACCCCCGGTTTTACCGGGGGTTTTTTTATTGCCCTTGTTGCCTATAATTACGCCCCCCTTTAATTTCTCTCACTTTTGCCGATAACCCGAAAGAAGACAATCCGCTTCGGAGAGGTTTGGCGGGTATATCGCCGAAAAATCGAGAATTAAACATCTTGATAAAACCGTAAGGGGAGAAAAATGCGTAAAGCCCTTATCTTTTCAGTAATCCTTCTATTCGTCGGACTGGGAATTCATTCCAGCGCCGATGCCGGCATGAATGCCGGATTGAAGCTCGGTCTTTCCGCCGCGAATTTTGGCGGCGCGGATAAAGCCGTAAACCTTCTTCAACCGGGAGCTCGTCTCGGTGCATCCGGAGGCGGCTACATCAACTTCAAGACCCCGTGGACGGTCGATTTCGCCTCGGCCCAGGTCAATATCCAGGCCGAATGCCTGTACACCATGAGGGGAGCCAAGTATACGACCGATCTTCAATCGTACACCTTTGCTTATGACTACCTGGAATTCCCGGTATTATTAAAACTCACTTCCACCAAGGAAAAATCGGTTAAAGCCAGCCTTTATTTCGGAGCTTCCGCCGGAATGAAGATGAAGGGGGATGTCTCGACTTCCAGCACCAATCTTACCCTGGCCACCAGCATGGAAGATACCCTGCTGATAGCATCCGCGGCCGCCACGGATGACGGCCTCAATAGCTACGATGCCGGTCTGATTCTCGGTGCCGACTTCGACCTCGTGAACGAGAAGTTTCTGTTCGATGTCCGGTACTATATGGGGATGACCAAGATCGCCGAAGGGACCAATCCTCCGGACGTCAAGAATAACAACCTGTCCATCTGGCTGGGGTACAAATTCTAAGCTTCAGTATGGTGCTGATGAAAAAGGCCGGTAACCCGGCCTTTTTTTCTTTATTCCGCCAATTCCAATTCTATAATCGGGGTTTCGGTGTCGACCTGGTCCCCCGCCTTAAAATTGACCTTTTTCACTTTTCCCTTCGCGGCAGCGTTGACCTGGTTTTCCATTTTCATAGCCTCGACAATCACCATCGGCTGTTTTTCTTCGACCTCCTGCCCCTCCGCCACCAGGATTTTCACCACCTTGCCCGGCATCGGGGCAAAGATCTTATCCTTGGCTCCGCCTTGTCCGGCGGCTCCTCCGGCGACTCCGTCGTCGGATGGAATGGTCAGCTCCAGCAGGATGCCGTCGACATCAAGATAGGATTTCCCCTTATCTATAATACAACAGACTTTCTTCTTGATACCATTACTCTCGACGGCGTACTTTCCGGGAGCCAGGGAAAGTATTTTGTATTTGTTTTCGCCTACGGAAACTTCGATTTCACTTCCGGAAACCGCGGCGCGGGTTTCGAACAGCTCATCTTTGAATTTGAATTCGTTAATCATTTGCCGATCCTCGCTCCGATTTCCCAGGTTCCAATCGTCTGCCACGGAGATTGCCGCACCGCTTTAGCGGGGCCTCCGCCGGACTGCCCGTTTTTCGACATCATCGCCGCGGCCGATACCGCCGCCCCCAGTTCCGCCGCCGGTATCAAATCGTCACCTCTATCCGACATATTCTTTTCGATGAAATTGGTATAGGTCGCTCCCTTGCGGAATTCTTCGTGCTGAAGGACATCGATCATGAATTTCCTGGAGGTTTTAATCCCGAGAATTTTGTAATCTTTCAGAGCGTTGATCATTTTGTTGATAGCCAGATTCCGGTTCGGCGCGTGGACAATCAGCTTGGCTAAAATGGGGTCGTACTCCACCCCAACCACTGAACCCTGCATCACCCCTGAATCGACTCTGATTCCCGGCCCCGACGGTTCTTCGTAGTACAGCAACGGCCCTGACGACGGGAAGAAATTATTATCGGCATCCTCGGCGTAAATCCGGCATTCGATGGCATGCCCCCGCTGTTTCGCTTCCATGACGTAAGGGGAAATACTTTCACCGGCGGCGATTCTAATCTGCTCCACAACCAGGTCGACTCCCGTGGTCATTTCGGTTACGGGATGTTCCACTTGGATACGGGTGTTCATTTCGAGAAAATAGAAATAGCCGTTTTTGTCGACGAGGAATTCCACCGTCCCGGCAGAATAGTAATTGGCGGCTTTCGCGACTTTAACGGCGGCGTTCCCCATCATTTCCCGCAGCTCGGGAGTTAATGCGACCGATGGTGTCTCTTCGATAATTTTTTGATGTCTTCTTTGTATGGAACACTCCCGTTCGAATAAGTGTACGGTGTTGCCATTTTTATCCGCCAGCACCTGTATTTCGACATGACGGGGATCTTCGATGTACTTTTCCAGATAAACGGTATCATCGCCAAAGGCATTGCCCGCCTCGCGCTTGGCGGCCTCGACGGCATCCTTCAGGTCCTTCGGGTCGCGGACAATCCGCATCCCCTTTCCTCCGCCTCCGGCGGCCGCCTTAATCAATACCGGGTAGCCGGCTTCATTGGCGGCTTTTTGAAATTCATCGAGCGATGCTCCGGCTTTTTTCATGCCGGGAATAAGCGGAACCCCTGCCGTAGCCATTTTGATTCGCGATTCGACTTTGTTGCCCATCAGGTGCATCGATTCCGCGGATGGTCCGATAAAGGTAATCCCGGCCTTGTCGCAGGCCTTGACGAATTCCGAATTCTCGGAAAGAAAACCATAACCGGGATGGATAGCATCGGCGCCGCGATCTTTGGCCGCTTTGATTATTTTTTCGATTGAAAGGTACGATTCTCTCGGCGCCGGCGGGCCGATTTCGATCGCTTCGTCGGCGAACAGAGCATGAACCGCTCCACGGTCGGCCTCGGAATAAACCGCCAGAGTGGGTATTCCCAGCAAGCGGCAGGCATTCATGATACGGACCGCAATCTCTCCCCGGTTGGCTACCAGAATCTTCTTGAAATATCTCTTATCCATTTATTCTTCCACCCAGTTCGGTTTCCGCTTTTCGAGAAAGGCATTCATCCCTTCCTGCCCTTCATCGGAAACCCGCAGCTTGGCAATCATTTCGGCGGTGTACGGTTTATATTCCGCTTCCTTCATGCCCGGGACCGCCGACACAAGCTTTTTCGCCATGGCAACAGCATTAGGCCCTGATGATTTAATCATGGCGAGCAAATCATTAACTGTCTCCCCGAGTTTGTCGTCGGCTACGAAGTCATTCACCAAACCGATTTTGTGCGCCTTCTTGGCTTTCATTCGCTCGCCCGTGATAAAAAACTCCCGAGCTTTGCCTTCGCCGATCTTCTTGATTACGTACGGCCCGATACAGGCCGGGACGACTCCAATTTTAACTTCGGAAAACGAAAACTTGGCCGATTCCGCCGCTATCGCGATATCGCATACCGCCACGAACCCGACTCCTCCGCCAATGGCAGCGCCGTTCACTTTCCCGATTACCGGGCAGCGGAAATTGTAAATCTGCGCGAATAAATCCGCCAGGGCGTTCGATTCTTTCAGATTCTCATCGTACGTCTGGTTAATAACCCGTTTCATCCAGTTCAAATCCGCTCCGGCGCAGAATGATTTCCCTTCGCCGGATAATACCACGGCGCGGAGGGAATCGTCCTTTCCGAGCATCGTAAACAGGTCGGTCAATTCATAAATCAGCTTATCATTGAAGGCATTATGCACTTCCGGCCGGCAGAAATCGATAAACGCGACATTACCTTCGATTTTGTACTTTATTGTACTATAGGATTGCATAGTCACCTCTACATCCTGAAGACGCCGTATTTTTGATCCGGGATATGGCGATTCAGGGACATCGATATCCCCAGTGCGATCGCCTCTCTTGTTTCGGTCATTCCGACGATGCCGTCATCCCAGAGCCGAGCGGTGGAATAGTACGGCGATGATTGCGCTTCGTACTCCTCCAGCACCGGGCGGCGGATTTCATCGATTTCTTTCTGCGACAACTTCCGCCCCTCTTTTTCGAGTTGCTTGATTTTAACGGTCGCAAGGACATCGGCGGCCTGTTCGCCCCCCATGACACATATTTTGGAATTGGGCCACATCCAGAGCAGCCTCGGGAAATATCCCCGTCCGCACATGGCGTAATTGCCGGCCCCGTACGACCCTCCGACCATGACCGTGAACCTCGGTACCTGGGCATTGGCCACGGCATGCACCAGTTTGGCCCCATCGCGGGCAATTCCTCCCGCTTCGTACTGCCGTCCCACGATAAAACCGGTGATATTCTGCAGGAATAACAGAGGGATTTTGCGGATGGTGCAGAGTTCGATAAAATGCGCCCCCTTGAGCGACGATTCCGAAAAGAGGACGCCGTTGTTGGCCAGAATCCCGACCGGGTATCCCATAATGCGGGCAAATCCGCAAACCAGCGTAATACCGTACAATTCCTTGAATTCATGGAATTTCGATCCATCGACCAGCCGCGCGATAACTTCGCGAATATCGTACATCTTTTTCGGATCAGGCGGAACCACCCCGTACAGCTCCTCGGGATCGTACGCCGGTTCTTCCGGTTCGGCCATATCGAGCGGGAATTTTTCCGGACGATTCAAATTTTCGATAATATTGCGGCAGATGGAAAGAGCGTGCTTGTCATCCTGAGCATAATGGTCGGTAACGCCGGATGTCCGGCAATGGACATCTGCCCCGCCTAAATCCTCGGCCGACACCACTTCACCGGTGGCCGCTTTCACCAGCGGCGGTCCGCCGATGAAAATCGTCCCCTGCTTGCGGACAATCACCGTTTCATCGGACATGGCCGGAAGATACGCCCCTCCTGCCGTGCAGGAACCGAGCACCGCCGAAACCTGAGGTATCCCCTGCGCCGACATGCGGGCCTGGTTATAAAAAATCCTGCCGAAATGATCCTTATCGGGAAACACCCCCGACTGCAGCGGCAGATAAATCCCTCCGGAATCGACCAGGTAGACGCACGGAAGATTGTTATCCTCGGCGATCCGCTGTGCCCGGGCATGCTTGAGAATCGTGATGGGGTAGTACGTTCCCCCTTTGACGGTTGCGTCGTTGGCGACCACCATCACTTCCCGGCCGTGGACCACTCCGATCCCGGTAATGAGCCCGGATGCCGGCGCGTCATTATCGTACATATCGTACGCAGCGAGGGTCGAAAGTTCCAGGAAGGGAGTATTTTTATCGAATAACAAACTGACCCGCTCGCGGGTGGGGAGTTTGCCCCGTTCGACGTGCCTCTGCCGTGCTTTTTCCGGTCCTCCCAGCTTAACTTTCTCCAGACGTTCTTTCAGTTGAAGATGAAGCTCTTTATTCTTTTGGGAATATTCCTTGAATTGATCGGTCCCGGTACTGACCTTGGATACGATTTTATACATTACGTTTTATCCCGGAGAATGCCGTTTATGGAAAAAGGGCCGGGCGATTTGGCACCGCCCGGCCGTTATCTAATCTAGTACCACTTCGGTACGAACTTATAACCGTAGCTCAAAACCCCATGATGATCGTCGGTTTGAACCCGGCGGAATTCTATCCGCACGTCCATTCCGACCTTTATCTTTTCAGGGTCGACGTCCACTATCTGAGCCATCAGCTTTACCCCGTTGGTCAATTCGGCAATGGCCAGAGCGTACGGAGCCTGGTCGCCGAACTGCGACGGAGGGACCCTGATGATGGTATAAGAAACGACTTTCCCGGTATCGGGAAGAATCACTTTTTCGAATTCCCGGTGGCCGCATTCGGGACATACCAGCCGCCTCGGGAACACGATCGCGCCGCATTTCTTGCATTTACCGGATTCCAGCCGGTAGCGATGCGGGTATTCTCTCCAGTCACGTGCGGGATACATCAGGCCACCTCCATGATATGCACCAGAGTGGATCCGCCGGAACCACCCATGTTCTGGGCCAGAGCAACCTTGGGATTATTCTTCAACTGCCGTTCTCCCTCGGCCTGGCCGGTCAACTGCTTGTAGATTTCAACGATCTGAGCGATACCGGTTGCCCCCACCGGATGCCCCTTGGACTTCAACCCGCCCGAAGGATTAATCGGTATATCTCCTTCGCGGGAAGTCACGCCGTTCCTGGCGGCGTCTCCGCCGGTCCCCTTTTCGAAGAAACCGAGCGATTCGGTCACGATAATTTCAGCTATAGTGAAGCAATCGTGCACTTCGGCGAAATCGATATCCTTAATAGTCTTTCCGGCCATCTGCAGGGCCTTCTTGCCAGCGACTTCGGTTGCCTCGAGAGTTGTCATATCCTTGCGGGAATGAAGCGCGATTCTATCGGTAGCATGACCGGAACCGATCACCTTGATGTACGGCTTGCCGAGCTTCTTGGCGATATCGACCGTGGTCATTACCACGGCGGCGGCGCCGTCGGTTATCGGTGAGCAGTCGAGAATCCGCAGCGGATCGGCCACCATCACCGAGGATTCCACCATTTCGGCGGTTACCTTGAACGGGTACTGCGCGTACGGATTGAGCGCTCCGTTGGCGTGATTCTTGACCGAAACCGCCGACAGCGAACTGCGGCAGTTCTTTTTGTATTTATCCATGTACGCCACCGCCATCAGAGCATACAGCCCCGGGAAGGTCGCACCATGGTAAACTTCGTATTCCTGGTCGGCCGCGGTCGCCAGAGCGTACGTCGCGCCGTCGCCGGAAATATCGGTCATCTTTTCGATGCCGCCGGCGATCACGATATCGGACATCCCCGAGGCAATCTCGGTGAAAGCATGACGGAACGCCAGCCCGCCCGATGCGCAGGCGCTTTCGACACGGGAGGCCGGAAGATTCTTGATACCGAGGTAATCGGCCATCAGTGAACCGAGGTGCTCCTGCCCCACGAAGAGTCCGCCCGACATACAGCCGATGGTCATGTAATCGACCTTGTCCACTCCGGAATTATCTATCGCCGCCATGGCGGCTTCAACATAAAGGTCGCGGAGGGATTTCTCCCAGATTTCGCCGAATTTGGTCATTCCGGCGCCAACTACTGCAACTTCTCTCATCGAAATCACCTCCTTACTTATTCTTCAGAATTTTGTGGCGGAATTTGGCGTACGTGCCATAATCGACGTACGTGATATTTTCATCGAGCAGCTTGTGGGTCCGGACCGCCTTGTCGCGAACCTCGTTAATCCGCTCGGTTACCTTCCAGATAAAAGCATCGGAACCGGCCCCGGAGCCGTACGATACCATTAAAATCAGGTCGCCCGGCTTGGCCACGTCCAGAGTCCCGGTCAGGCCGATCGGAGATGCTCCGGAATAGGTGTTGCCCAGACGCGGAGACAACCAGCCCGGATCGATCTGCTCTTGCTTGAATCCCAGCATCTGCGAGACCCGTTGCGGGAACTTGCCGTTCGGCTGATGGAAAACGGCATATTTGAAATCCTTAGCCTTCATCCCGGACTTTTTCATGATCGCATCAGCCGCCCCAATAGTGTGCTTGAAATAAGCCGGCTCGCCGGTGAATCGTCCCGCATGCTGCGGATAGAATTCATGCTCCCGGCGCCAGAAATCCGGAGTATCAGTCATATAGGAATGCGTTTCGAGACATTCGGCCACGAGGTTTTCCGTCCCCATGATAAACGCCGCCGCGCCCGCCGCCGCGGAATATTCCAGGGCATCGCTCGGAGCCCCCTGCGAGGTATCTCCGCCAATGGCCAGGGCATATTTGACATAGCCCGACTTGACCAGCCCCAGAGCCACGAACATGGCTTCCGAACCGGCCTTGCAGGCGAATTCGTAATCGGCACAATGGATATCCGGAGTCGCCCCGATCGCCTCAGCGACCGTTACACCGGATGGTTTCACGGCATAGGGATGCGATTCCGAACCGATATAAATAGCTCCGATTTCGGCAGGATTGATATTTCCGGCCCGTCTCAGAGCGTTCTTGGTGGCCTCGACCGAAAGCGTAATCGTGTCGCAATCGGGGGTCGGGACCGATTTTTCTCGGAGCATCAGGCCCTTT
>Ga0209285_10000011_pt1 | contig 71537 bp, 59 predicted proteins | sample PPLLak3March2015_2_FD_187249 | JGI IMG/M metagenome (GOLD analysis project Ga0209285, IMG submission 187249) | Freshwater sediment microbial communities from Prairie Pothole Lake near Jamestown, North Dakota, USA - PPLs Lake P8 Core (3) Depth... | ecosystem: Environmental > Aquatic > Freshwater... | reverse complement strand
CCGATTCGCACAGCGAAGTTTTACTGGGAGCCCCGGTTTACACCCGGCCGGAGGAATTCGAAGGGATTCGAGCGCCGGAAGTGCTGTTGGGCGGAAATCATGCCGAGATAGAAAAGTACCGGCGCCAGGAAGCGATAAAGAGAACTTTTTTGAGGCGTCCGGAATTGTTGAAGCGGGTTGATTTGGAAAAAGACGATATTAGATTTATAGATACTTTGAAAAAAGAAAAAAAAGATAAATGACGAAAGGATAATTGCCATGAAACAGATAGCGGCGCTTGAAAAAAGCCTAATGAAGGATAAGCTTCCGACTTTCGCTCCCGGCGATACGGTCAAGGTGCATGTGAAAATTAAAGAAGGGGACAAGGAACGTATTCAGGTTTTCCAGGGAACGGTTATCAGCCGTCGCGGAAGCGGAATGGGTGAAACATTCACGGTCCGCAAAGTTTCCGCCGGAATCGGTGTTGAACGTATATTCCCCATTCATTCGCCGAACGTGGCCAAAATCCAGCGGATTCGTCAGGGGAAAGTCCGCCGGGCAAAGCTGTTCTACCTGAGAGGTCTTACCGGCAAGAGCGCCCGTATCGTCGAAAAGCTCGATGATAAGAACGCCGCAGATATCGAAATGGAAAACGAAGTTATCGAAAGCACCGCAGATGCAGTCGAAGAGGAAGCTCCGGAAGCCGAATCGAAAGAATAGTCCGTTTACGCGGTAAAGAGATTTAAAACCCCCGATTGTATCGGGGGTTTTTTTGTGGGGGATATTTGGCAGTGGGCGGTTGCTAAGGATGGTGCCTTCTTCTCCTGCCGGAACTCAAACAAAGAGGAAATTTTCATATATATCCAATAATCCAGCCCCCTCCTTGGTAAGGAGGGGGCTGGGGGGTGGTCTTCTCAATCCATCTCCATCCTCACCTCCCCATCCCCGCCCTCCCCACCAACCCCCTCTCATCCTCGCGGCTTGACTTCCGACACCCCGGAGATTATCTTCCGCAAAACCAAAATGGATAAGAGGATATACTATGAAAATAGCTGTCATCGGATCGGGGTTGATGGGACGCGCCGCCGTCTACGACCTGGCTCGCGCCGAGGGTGTCGAGGAAGTCGGGCTGTATGATTTCGATTCCGATCTAGCGGATGAAATTGCCTCGAAATACGGCAACGGCAAAACCAGAGCGGCTAAAATCGACGCCGGCGACGAAGAAGCGGTCACGCACGAACTCCGCAACTTCGACGCCTGTATCTCGTGCGTCACCTACCGCTACAATCCGGGGCTGACCCGGGCGGCGATCTCCACGCGGACCCATTTCGTCGACCTCGGCGGCAACAACGACGCGGTCCGGGCGCAGTTCGACATGAACGACGAGGCTAAAGCGGCCGGAGTGGTGGTGATTCCTGACTGCGGATTGGCTCCGGGGATGGTTTCGGTCCTGGCGGCGGACGGCATCGCCAAGCTGGACCGGGTGAAAGCGGTCAAAATCCGGGTCGGGGGACTTCCTCAGAAACCCCGCCCGCCGCTCAACTACCAGATGGTCTTCTCGTCCGAGGGGCTCATCAACGAATACTGGGAGCCGGTGGTTATCCTCGAAAACGGGCAAAAAAAAACCGTCGACCCGATGACGGCGCTCGAAGAGCTGGAATTCGAAGGCATCGGCAAGCTGGAGGCGTTTTACACTTCCGGCGGGACCTCGACGCTCCCGGATACGTATCTGGGGAAGATCGATTTCCTCGATTACAAGACCATCCGCTACCCGGGGCACTGCGCGATTTTCAAACCGATGCTTGAAATCGGGCTCGGTTCGCGGCAGGAGGTGAAAGTCGACAACGTGATGATCCGTCCGCGGCGGGTGTTCAAGAAAATCCTCGAGAAGAACCTCACCTTCAACGAGCCGGACCTGGTTCTGGTGCGGGTGACGGTTGAAGGGGAGAAGGCTGGGAAATCGAAAAGAATCGTTTACGAGATCATCGACCGCCAGGATATGCAGACGGGCTTGACGGCGATGATGCGGACGACGGCGTTTCCGGCGGCGATAATCGCGTGGATGGCCTGCAACGGGAATATTTCGGTGCGCGGGGTGATACCGCAGGAGGTTGCGGTGGCTCCGGGATTTTTCATGGAGCAGTTGAAAAAACGAAATATCGACTTAAAGGTCAGAGAATTGTAAAATAGGATAAGGGTAATCGGAATTTAACGAAAAACTATTTGACATAATCAGAGAGAAGGAGTTAAATGCAATTTAATGTATACTAATTTCTATAAATTAGGCGGTTCGGGACGTGGCGTTGATAAAACGCTTTGGAGAATTCCATTTTCTGCGGACAACATTCGTATTTTTTTAGGACGATTTTGAAAGAGCACGAGGTAAGGAATGAGACTATCACGGAAATCCGACTATGCCCTTCGGGCGGTTATGCATTTCGCGGGATTACCTAAGGGAAAACTGGCCTCGATCGGTGAGGTCGCGAAAGCGCAATCCATACCCAGGGAATTCCTGGCGAAGATTTTGAAAGATTTAACCTGGGGAGGGATCCTGGTATCCTTTCAGGGGGTAACCGGAGGGTATCGTCTGGCCAAACCTGCGCGTGATATTACCTTCCTCGATGTGATAGAGGCGATGGACGGTCCGGTGAATCTCAATCTTTGCACGGAAAAGGATTGCGACTGCGAACATTTTCAAGGTTGTCCGATGAAGGATTTCTGGATCAAGGAAGAGGCGCATTTCAAGAAAGCTTTGAGTAAGGCGAACTTCGCGAAGTATCGCGCCAAGGTGGATTGAAAGTAAGATAAGCTTGGAAAAAACCCGGTTTAGGCCGGGTTTTTTCTTTTGTAATAGAGCCAAAAGTGGTTTCGCAATGTTGCCTTTTGGTGCGTAAAGACATATATTGAAACAGGAAGCATTATCGTTATTGGTTCTTGGATGTCGGCACCGGTGGTTCCGGCATTATTTTTGAATCAAGAAGCAACGGCTGTTGTTTTAAGGATTGGGGAATGTAAGCAGGAGTTTTGCGATGAATTTCGAAGATAAAGATCACAAGGTAAAGGTCGGACTGGCGGAGATGCTCAAGGGAGGAGTCATCATGGACGTGGTCAGTGCCGACCAGGCTCGAATCGCGGAGCAGAGCGGGGCCGCGGCGGTGATGGCGCTGGAGCGGGTGCCGTCGGATATCCGGGCGGCCGGAGGGGTCGCGAGGATGGCTCCGCCGGAGATTATCGAGCAGATCAAGAAGGCGGTTTCGATACCGGTAATGGCGAAATGCCGGATCGGGCATTTTGTCGAGGCGGAGATATTGGAAGCGCTGGAAGTCGATTTTGTCGATGAATCGGAAGTGTTGACTCCGGCCGACTACGAAAATCATGTCGACAAGTGGCGGTTCAAGGTCCCGTTTGTCTGCGGGTGCAGGAATCTCGGAGAGGCGCTGCGGCGGATATCCGAGGGGGCGGCGATGATTCGGACCAAGGGTGAAGCCGGGACGGGAGATATTTCCGAGGCGGTGAGGCATCTGAGGCAAATCAACCGCGAGATGAAGGCGCTGACGGTCAAAGGGGAGGATGAATTGTATTCCGCGGCCAAGGAACACCGTGTCCCGATCGACCTGGTGCGGTACGTTGCGAAACATGGAAAGCTCCCGGTACCGAATTTCGCGGCAGGGGGGGTGGCGACTCCGGCCGACGCGGCGTTATGCATGAAGCTGGGGGCGGAATCGGTATTCGTGGGGAGCGGGATTTTTAAATCCTCCAATCCTGAGAAGACCGGGCGCGCCATCGTGGTTGCCGTGACGCAGTACAAAGATCCCAAAGCTCTGGCCGCGTGCAGCCGGGGGCTCGGTGAAGCAATGCGGGGAATTCAAGCCGCGGATTTGCCGGAGCAGTCGCTGCTGTCGACCCGTTAGACCATTCGGGCAGTATCATGCAGAATTATTCCGAACTAACCACAGGGGTGCTGGCCCTTCAGGGGGATTTCGAGCGCCATGAACACCATCTGAAATTGCTCGGTGCGAATTTCGTCGAGGTGAGAACCGTCGGCGATTTGAAAGGCATCGACGGCCTTATTATACCGGGTGGAGAATCCACTACCATGAGTCGGTTGCTCGACCGATTCGTAATGCGGGATGCGGTCACGGAATTCTGCAGAAGCAAGCCGGTTTGGGGGACTTGTGCCGGGATGATCATGCTGGCAAGCGAAGTAATCAACGATAATCGGGTGATCCCGCTGAAGACGCTTGATATATCCGTCCTGCGAAACGGTTACGGGCGACAGGTGTTTTCATTCTTCACGGAAATCCAGGCGGCATTAAACGGGACATCAGCACTTTTAAAAGCTTCGTTTATTCGTGCTCCGAAAGTAACGCGAGTCGGCGAAGGTATCAAAATTCTGGCGGAATATGCCGGGGAGCCGGTCCTTTTGATGAAAGATAATTGCCTGGCAAGTTCATTTCATACGGAACTGGAAGAGGACTATTCTCTGACGAAGTACTTTATAGATCATTTTATTTTGAAAAATCGCAATTAATCGTTTTTATTTCCGTCGAATCCGCCCGGGCAGCGGTATCAATATAAAAATCGTAATAATGACCGGAGCAAGTAATGAACCAGGAAACTCCCGATCGGGAAGCAATCGATGCACTTACCCGTAAACTCTACGACACGATTTGCTTTCGGGAAGGAACCGCACCGAATATCGAAAGTCTGCGCGGGATTTTTATAGCCGAGGGACAAATGATAAACACCGATCCGGAGGTCCCGGTTATAATGAGCGTGGATGATTTCATAGAGGCATTCAATGAAGCCCGGACTACCGGCGGCTTGACTTCGTTTGACGAAAAAGAGATATCGCACAAGACGGAAATGTTCGGACGTATCGCAAACCGCTTCAGTACCTATGAAGCGAGGTTCAATCGGGAATCACCGGAACCGGTAGCGGTAGGGATAAACAGCATTCAATTCGTCAAAACGGGGGAAGGCTGGAAAGTCGCGGCCATGTGCTGGTATGATCAGACCGAGCAGATTAAAATCCCCGAAAAGTACTTGAAATAGCCGATGAAAATAATTGTCGCGAAACATTTCGGATTCTGCATGGGGGTCAAACGGGCGATTCGCCTGGCGGAAGAGGCTTCCGGCAAGGAACAGCGAACGACTTTGTATCACCAGATAGTGCATAATGAAAAGATAATTAAGAGGATGGAGGAAAATGGAATCGTTTCCTCCGAATCCATTCCTGAAATTGACGGCGGGGCGGTGATTATTCCGGCGCACGGTGCCCCTCCGGAGGTTTACCATGAAGCGGAAGAGAAAGGGCTGCAAATAATCGATGCGACTTGTCCTCTGGTCCTGCGGGTCCAGAAGATTGTCGCGGAACTGGCGGAAGAAGGATATTTTATTCTGCATTTGGGGGACCCGGAGCATGATGAGACAGCCGGTATTGCCGGGCACGCGGGGGGAAATTTCGCTGCCTGCGGCGACCCTGAGGCACTATTGGCGCTTGATATAAGGTCCGATAAGTTAGCTCTAACAGCGCAGACCACCGCTGACGTGGAGCAGTTCGAACAGCTGTCGGCGCGTCTGCGCGAAAAACATCCGGACTTGCTGGTCAAAAACACTATTTGCAGCGCAACCTCCAAAAGGCAAAAGGCGGCAGTTGATCTGGCGAAACAATCCGATTTATTCCTGGTGCTGGGATCCGGGCTATCGGCGAATTCTCGCCGGTTGTACGATCTGGCAGTTCAATACTGCGATAGAGCGTACTTTCTGAATGGCGCCGATGAATTGCAGGAATCGTGGCTGGAAAAAGAAAATTCAGAAATCAAAATTATAGGAATTACCGCCGGAGCTTCCACGCCTGATGAAACCGTAAGAGATGTCATTGTTCGAATAAAGGAATTTGTCGGCAAAAATATCGAGGTTGTTTTCACGAAATCAAGTGATTCCGAAATAGAATTATGCCTTGATAATTAGGTTAAAAGACATATACAACCGGCGGAACCTAACAAAGGGCAAAGTTGTTAAAATAAATGAAAGATCTTGGTATTTGAGTCCCGAGTTTTATCCGCCAAATCGAGAACGTGAAAAATGGTGCAAACGGGGCTTGGGGGCAGTGATGGAAAATCGGACCAGTATTAAACTCCTAAGATATTAAAGATCAGAATGTTAAATGATATAAACAGGATGGAAAAAAGCCGAATTCGGCAAATAAGAGATGGACTTTTTAAAAATAATAGCATATAATATTCAATTCCGGCAGGGGGTGCCGATAACTTGTGTATCCCCCAAGTCCGAATATTTCGATTCTGGCAAAGGGCCGCGGTCCGGCCGGGTTAATCGAGCACACATCTTAGAGTATCTGGAGGCGCTATGATGAAGACGGTTGTAGTGTATACCGACCCGAGGAATCCTGCTTGTAATGAAATAGATGGTTTTTTGCGGCAACAGGAATTCAATCTCAGGGTTCAGGATGTTACCAAGGATCCCCTGAATAAGGTTCAAATTTCGGAACTGCTTCGTCATTTCAACATCGATCACTTTATTGACATAACCTCGAAGGCCTACAAGAAACATAATCTCGATCAGGGGCTGCCCGGGCGCGACGAATTGCTTCAGATGATGGCCGAGGATAATGACCTGATCCGCAAACCTATCATTGTCGCGGGAAGATTGATGACAGTAGGTTGTAATATTGACAAAATCAAAGAAATGCTTCAAATTAAATCCAACGGAACCGGCACCGAAGATAGCGATGAAGCCGGTAACAAGAGAAACAACAATAGTCACCGAAACCGTGAAGACAAGAAATAAACGGTGGTAAAGGAAGCAGATCTTTGAGATGGATATTGAACGCGAAGTCTTAGAAACAGACATACTCGTCGTAGGCGCCGGTCCGGCCGGACTGGCTTTCGGTTATCACCTCGCAAATTTAATTGCCGCTTCAGGCGGAAAAGTCTCCATGCCGGAGATTATTATCGCGGAGAAGGGATCGTATTCCGGGGCGCATTCTTTGTCCGGTGCGATTTTCGATCCCCGGGGGATGAAAGAATTAATGCCCGATTTCATCGATCAGGGAATGCCGTATGAAAAAATGGCCGGAAAAGATTCTCTGGTGTACCTGACCGAAGCGGGTGAAATGAAGTTCCCGTTTTTGCCTCCGGCACTTCACAACGACGGCAACTATATCATTTCATTGAATAAATTCAATGCGTGGTTTTCGGAACTGGTCGAAGCGAAGGAAATCAGCATCTTTCCCGAAACGGGATGTTTCGACTTATTGGTTGAAAACGGCCGGGTCGATGGGGTCCGGACGGTCGATCTGGGACTGGATAAACATGGAAATCCTCGTTCCAATTTTGAGCCGGGATCGATCATTAAGGCCAAGGTCACGATTCTGGCCGAAGGGGTGCATGGTTCGCTGACGAAGCAGGCTTATGCCAAAACCGATATCGGTGTGGGGAAACTCCCGCAGGCGTACCTGACCGGTGTTAAAGAAGTCTGGGAGATTCCCGAAGGAAGGCTCGGCGACGGCGAGATCATTCATACCTTCGGCTGGCCGCTTCCTTTCGAGGAATACGGCGGCGGATTCATTTACAATATGTCCGGGAATATGGCCTGTGTGGGGTACGCGGTCGGGCTCAACAGCCCCAATCCGACCAACGATCCGCACTACCGATTTCAGCAGTTCAAATCGCACCCGATGGTCAGGAAGATTTTCGAAGGGGGCAAGATGCTCCATTACGGAGCGAAGACCATCCCCGAAGGGGGATATTATTCCATGCCCCGGCTGTACCATGATGGGCTGCTGTTAATCGGCGACTGCGCCGGTTTCCTGAATTCGCAGCGGCTGAAGGGAGTGCATTTGGCGCTGAAATCCGGGATGATGGCGGCGGAGACGGTTTTCGAAGGGCTGGAAAAAGGGGATTTCGGAGTAAATGTCCTGAAAGGGATGCAGGAACGGTTCGAAAATTCCTGGGCCAAGAAGGAACTGTACGAGGTGCGGAATTATCATGCCGGATTCGAGGATAATCTTCTCACGGGAATGATGCATACGGGATTCCAGATGATCAGCGGAGGCCGGGGTTTGTTCGACAGGCGAATCAATCACGCCGATCATGCTCATATGATGAAAATGGAAGAATACGTAGCGCGCAAGGGCACGGATGCCGTTCAGAAGAAACTGAAATTCGATAATAAGTATTTATATGATAAATTGACCGATGTCTATCATTCCGGGACCAAGCATGAAGAGGAGCAGCCCTCGCATTTGGTCATCGCCGATTTCGATATTTGCAATAATATCTGTACCGAAGAGTACGGCAACCCCTGCCAGCACTTTTGCCCGGCGCAGGTTTATGAAATGGTGGAAGACGAGGCCCGTCCGGGGAAGAAGAAGCTTCAGCTGACCCCTTCGAATTGCGTCCACTGCAAGACCTGCGACATTGCCGATCCCTACCAGGTTATCACCTGGGTAACCCCGGAAGGGGGAGGGGGCCCGAACTACACGAATATGTAGCGCGGGTCTGGCGATTCCTTTCGATTAGCGTTAATCACTTATAATCAGAACTGTCCCCACAGGGACAGTCCCACGTTATTTGTACCTGATAAAGCCATATTCAGCACTTTCTTCGACCGGCCCTGCCGGATAGTATCCTATTGAAAGACAATGGATAGGATTGTGTCCGGCGAATTTGGCACGGGATTTGACTATATGATTATCGGTGAATAAATGAAAATCGTTTTGCCAATTTAGCAAGGAGTAAAAAATGCTGAAGAAGTTCGCAATGTTCGTGATGGCACTCGCACTGCTGGGGCTTTTCTCCGGATGCAGCTCCGATTCCACTTCCGCCACAGGCGATGATATTTCATCGGAATTCGGCGGATTCGAACCGACTTCCGAAGCACCCGCATTTTCCAATTCTATCCTGACCGATGAAATGGAGGGGGATGTCGCATTTGACGACGCGATGGAAACCGATTCCGTGGTTCAGGAATGCCTTTCTTACGATAACACCGATGTTTATGCTTTGAGAATCATCTGGGGAAAGCTGAGATACGATTCCACGGTCATGAACGTGACCGACTGGTCCGGTACCCTGACTCTGTCGCGCGGAGCGATTCTGCTGCGCCGGGTAATCCGCTTTGAACCGTCGACCGATTGGATTGTCATGAGGGATAACCGGGCCACGCTGAGCTGGGTATCGCTGACGACGGTGCATCATGACGGAATTTTCGTAAATCTTATTATTCCTCCGGTTGATGAAACCGAAGACAGCGATGAACCGGTGACGGTGACATTCGATACCGAACCTTTTTCAATCACGTTCAATGTTGAAGATATTGCAGCGCTCGATACGATATACCACCTCGACGACTCCAATGCGGTGGCTTTTGAAGGTTTCAAGGTCGACCGCGTACCCTGTCCGAAAGGATTCCTGGCCGGCTACTGGGGCAAGGATGAAGATGGCAACGGGGTCTTCTTCGGCTCCTGGATGGGGCATCACGGATTCATTATCGGACATCTTGAAGGGACCTGGGGGGTCAACAACGAAGGTGAAGAAGATAACGTTTTCTACGGCAAGTATATCGACGACGAGGGGAATTTCATGGGATTGCTGAAAGGGACCTTTAAGTCCAAGGGGAGTTCCATTAACGGGATGCACGGCAACCAGTCGGGGTGGTTCCGGGGCAACTATTATGACGGCGATGGAAATGTCCTGGGTGTTTTGAGGGGGCATTACCATGAGCAGCCGCGAAGCGCCGGATTTGGATTTTTCCAGGGGCGCTGGCGCGACTATTGTAATGAAGAAATAGCGGGTGCAATCGCGGATGGACTGGATGAGTGATCTCATCAGATGACTCCTCCATCTACGGTTGATCGGCCCGGAGTAACCCTCCGGGCCGTTTTTTTTGTCCTGAATCGCAAAATCCGGTTGAAAACGACCGATTTTCGGACAAAAATCAAAAAAAATCGGTTTTTCCAAAAAAAGTTAATTCCAGACTGACAGAGGTTGTCAGTCACCTTTCCTATAATATACGCGGGAGGTCTCATAGGATAAGGCTCGGGCCGGTGTCCTTCACAGGCCCGGCCCGGCCTTCCTTAGGTCAATTGCGGAGGTGGGGGAGGTTTGATAAAATGGGGGAGATTGTGATCGGGCGGGAGGGCCGCTGTCAGGTCGAGAAAAAACTATCAGGTGGGAGAGAAGAAGGGTTTCTGTTGACTGTCTTTGTCCGGAAGGGGAAATTGTACTGAATTCAGTCGGGGAGGCAGCGGTCATGGAGATTTTTCTTTTATTTCTGGGGTTGGTTCTGCTTTTGGGTGGAATCGTTTTAATGATTCTTTCGATGCATTTCTGGGTGACCGAATTTCCGGAGGCCTATTGGAATGAATCGGGCAAATTAAGTTATTGGCAACGGCTTTGGAGAAGGAATCTTGGAGCGTTGCCGAAAGGATTTCGCTTCCAGTTGCTTGGCGGAATCCTGATGATCTTGGGCGGAATGATGCCGTTTTTGATAAAGTGGATTAATTAGACGGCGAAGACGGTTCCATAATTGCATTTTTCAATTCCAGGCAAGCCCAAAGTAATTCGACAAATCAGGACTTTATTTGTCTGCATTTCTTTAAGTATGTAGGACTTGGTATCCTGAGTTACTTTCAAACACCTATTGACTTTTTCGATATTTAACTTATTCTATTCTATATAGTACTTCATGGTTCTCATTGACCATCGGGGATTTATTCGGTCCCCCTTTCAAAGAGCACATCGAATAGCCTTTATAATTGCCGGATTGTTGTCCGAGTTGATGCAATGTGGTCGCCGCGGAATGCTGGATAATGTCCGGCGTTATACTGAGGATTATAATTTCGAGAATATAATATCCTGTCGAAGGAGGACTGTGTGATGAAACCAGGTAAAGGGGCGATGCGCCTGATTCTGTTCTTCCTAATTTTATCATTCTTTGTCGCGACGACGATTTCGTTTTCAGAAAACAATGAGATTGAAATTCCCGTGACAAGAGACGGGAAAGGGGTTTGCGGGGATGCGGATAACAGCGGCACGGTAAGTCTTGGCGATATAGCCTATATAGACGCGTATATTTTTAGCGGGGGTACCGCGCCTCCTACCTATCTTGATGCCAATGCCGACGGATGCGGGGGGCCGAATGCTGCGGTCAATATTGGTGATGCGCAATTCATCGCCGTGTATATATATCAATTCGGGCCGGCGCCGTCGAATTGCGGCAACACGTCCGATTGTTCTGCCTCCATAGCCGGCAACTCTATCCGTATCGGCGATCCGCCGTATACGGCTTATCCTGGCGGTGATTCGGTGGCGATACCCGTTTATATCACTACCAGTACCGCAGTGAATGCTATTAGCGTTGCCCTGGAATATACTTCGTCATCTGGAGAGACAATTAATTCGGTTAATTGGGCCGGTTCGGTATTTGGTGCTGATCTTCGGCATGCTGGTTTTGATCCAACAGGAAAGAAAGTCATCTTCGGCGGGAATTATTTTTTTTCCAGCATGTCCTCTCAAAACGATGCTCTTCTCGTTACCATTAATGCCCTGGTAAATGGGAAGGCGGGGGAGAATTACAGTTTTTCTAAGACCTTTTATTCTCCGGCCGGTGAGAATCTTTTTGTGACGACCGGCGGCGGGTTGTACGAACCAGATTTGGTTTTGCCGACCGCTCCGCTGATCGTTACCAATACCGATGAATCGGGGGACGGCAGTTTGCGCTGGGCGATAACGGAGGCGAATAATAATCCGGGGCCGGATACCATCACTTTCGATATTTCGGGAACAGTGACCCTGTTATCGAATCTTCCGGCCTTTACCGACGACAGCACCGTGATACTCGGGGGAACAGCGCCGTCAGGGGCGCGGAGTTTTATCATTGACGGCGATGATACCTATCTCGGGTTTGAAATACAATCATCGTACAATCGAATCGAGGAATTGGTAATATACGGCTGCCTGGAAATTCAAATCGATATTCAGGGGAATCATAACACCATAGTGGGATGTTACGTGAATGTCGACGAAACCGGATTAAATGCGGCCGACAACGGAGAAGGGCTTAAAATATCCGACGGTGCAGAATACAATACCATTGGCGGCTGCGATCCCGAAGACGCAAATGTGATCGGATCGCAAATCGGCAGTCCGGTTTCCGTTTTTTATAATCATAATACTATAGCGGGGAATTTTATCGGCGTTTCCGCCGACGGTGAGGATTATTTTTGGAATAATATTGGCATTTATTGCGAAGGCATCCACAATATGATCGGAGGGGTCGATGCCACTTGCAGAAATGTAGTTTATCCCGGTATAGATTTAAGAGGCGATACAAACGAAGTTTACAATAACTTCATCGGGTTAAAAGGATCGGGTGATGAGATTCTTGAACCGAGTTTTACGGGGCAAACTGATATTGGCATTGAAATTAGAGGATCATCCAATAAAATAGGCGGCAACAACGGTAATGGTAATATTATTGCCGGTCTTTTTCAGGCAATCTTGATGTGGCCCAGCGCTGACAGCAACCTCATATTCGGCAATTATATCGGGACGGATACTACCGGAAGAACATCCCTTGGTATGTATAGAGGGGGATTCGATATCCGCAGCAAATTCAATCAAATCGGGGATACTCTTCCGGGTTTTGCCAATATAATCTGTTCCTGCGATAGTACTGCAGTGGAGTTTCAAAATGGAGACTCCAATATTGTCAGAGGGAATTATATCGGGACGAATCCCCAGGGAGATGTCAGGGGTAATGCCACCGGGGTTAAGTTCACGATGGGAACCGCGATCGGAAACATCATTCAGAAAAATATAATCGCGAATAGTGTTCAAAACGGTGTCACGTTTGATTCCACATCTCCCGGCAGTATCCGCAATACCTTTTCCCAAAATCTGATATATAAAAGCGGGGGATTGGGGATCGATCTGCGGGATAACGGGGTTACCCATAACGATGCCAATGATAGCGATACCGGTCCGAACGACCTGACCAATTACCCGGTTATCGATTCGGTATTCATGAATCCGGACAGCACCTTCAAGATCTACGGTGGCGCGGGGGCATTGACGGTAATCGAATTTTTCATGGCACATCCGGCGGTTGACATTACTCGTCCAGAAGACCCCAGCGGCCACGGTGAAGCCTATTCCTATATCGGTTCCGATACCGCTGGCTTTTCGGAGAAGTTCATTTTCGATGTTCCCTCCAGCGTGAAACCGTTTTCAATCCTGACAGCAACAGCGACCGACAGTTTCGGGAACACTTCGGAGTTCTGCGAGAATTTCAGATTAATTGCGGCGCCGTTAATCATCGTGGCGTATTCTCCGGTCAATTTGCAGGTAACCGATCCGGAAGGAGGGTTCATCGGCCGGGATGAATTCGGAGTTTTAACGCAAACGATTCCTCTGGCTTCTTACACGGAAATCACCAACGACTCGATTCACATCGATTTCCCCATCGAGGGGGTATATATAATCGATGTTATCACTGAGGATGGTGCCGACCCGGGGGCGGTTTATTCGATCGGGATCCGCATCGACGGGACGGAGAATTGTATAGTCGTGGCGGAGGCTTTGGTTCCCGCGACGGGGGTTGTGACTTCTTATGAGTATGATGTCGAAGAGGGGTATCATTATCTAAATGGCGATTGCGACCGAAACGGAGTTATCAATATTCTTGATATCGTTTATTTGATCAATTGTAAATTCAAGGGGGGAGCCTGTCCGGAACCGCTGGAAGTCGGCGATGCCAACTGCAACCTGATGGTGAATATCCTGGATATAGTATACCTGGTAGATTACAAATTCAAAGGAGGCCCGGAACCCTGCCCGGTGGAAGAATAAATTATACGGGTTCGATAAATTCAGGAGAATAATCAGCCGCCGAATTTGATGGAATTATTCCCGGAACCTATTGCGGGTTAATATATTGAGACCATGCCCGGATTTAGATTGCCGGATCGTGGGTAATGCTGCGTATGGCAACTTAAACATTGACATTGAGAGTCTTATTTAATATTATATAAGTATCCATTCCTTTTCTTTATTCCAAGAGCACATTGAGCACAATATTTAGGTCGTTGTAAGAGTCTTTTAAGCGGGTTATTGGGATTCGGGTGAGGTGATCAGACCGAATCTATTATAAACAGGCCCAATGGCTAAAATAGGACTCGACGGCACGGAGCCATCAAGACTACAATTCCACCTTTTCCGCCCGTTGTTTGTTTAATGTTATCCGTGCACGAAGGCCTCACCATGCAATTGGGAGGTAAGATGTGGCGTAAAACTTGCATTATGCTTTGTTTCCCGCTCTGTTTGCTGCTGGCGGAGCAGGCTGATGCAGTTCCCAATTTTTATATCAGTGCTTCTTCCCCGCAAGATATCGGCGGCATAATCTCAGCAGGAAATGATTTTGCCGTAGAAATCTGGATTGATAATGAAGGTCCGGTTGAGTTTTGCGGCGGAGCGTTCAGCCTGGCTTTTTACAGTCCGGATCTATCAATAACGGAATTACAGCATATCGGAGTTACGGGGGGGGATGGACCATATCAGAGCATTGAATTTCTCAACAACTGGGAAGAAATGTTCAATGTTTTGAATGAAATTCATCTTTGCAGTTGGGATGAATCAATACCCGATACCGTTTCATTCGTTATGGTTGCGACAACATGTATACAACCGGCTACGCCGAATTTGCCTTATATAAGGTTCAACCTTTATTCTTCTCAAGAAGGGACCCTGTGTATCGATTCGCTGGATCATCCGGACCCGAGTGATCAGTATGACTGGCTGTTCGGGGTTGAATTCGAAGTGGTTTTCAATGGTCCTTATTGCTGGAATCTGGAGGCGGCGCCATTCGACGGTGTCAAGGTAGTTACGAATACGGCCAATTCCGGTTCACACAGTTTGCGCTGGGCAATTGATAATGCGAACCTCAATCCGGGACCTGACACGATCATGTTTGACGTTTCCGGGCAGCTAACGCTGTCGTCGCCGCTCCCCTCGTTGACAGATGACAGCACCGTAATACTCGGAGGAACCGCGCCATCCGGGGCGAGGAGTTTTATTGTAGACGGAGAAGGGATAATCCCGGGATTGGATATTCAATCTTCATACAATCAAATAAGCGAACTGGTACTATTTGATCTTTTTGAATATCAACTGCAAATCAATGGAGATTCCAATATCGTTCGTGGCTGCTATCTAAATGTCGATGCCTCCGGCGCAAATTCCGGGTTTGAGTCCAATGCCGTTACAATACTGATTGGAAGTGAAAGGAATATAATCGGTGGATGCAATACTGGCGATGGTAATGTCGTGGGTGGAATAATCACCCTAAGCGGTGATTACAATTCCCTGGCCGGTAATTTGATCGGGGTGAGCGCGGAAGGTGAAGATCCGCTGAATGCGGGAGGGATAGACTGCAAGAGCGACCATAACCAAATTGGTGGAACCAGTACCGACTGTAGAAATGTAATCTATCCCGGAATTGTAATAGACGGGGATGAAAATGAGGTCTTAAACAATTTCATTGGATTAAACGAATCCGGGGTTGACGTCCTGGAGCCGAGTTTTTACGGACAGACCGATATCGGGATAGAGGTCAGGGGATCATTGAACCGGATAGGCGATGAAAACGGCAATGGTAATTTTATTGCCGGTCTTTTTCAGGCGATCCAATTATGGAATGGTGCTGACAGCAATCTCATATTCGGGAATTATACCGGTACAGATATTAACGGAAGAGCATCGCTGCGGATGTACAGAGGCGGATTCAATAACTGGGGGAAGTTTAACCGGATCGGGGATACGCTCCCTGGCTTTGCCAATATAATTTGTTCCTGCGACAGCACGGCGGTGGAATTTACCGACGGTGATTCCAATATTGTCAGGGGAAACTATATCGGGACGAATCCTCAGGGAGATTTATTGGGTAACGCTACCGGAATAAAGTTTACCATGGGCACGGCGGTTTCCAATATTATACAGAAAAATATAATAGCAAATAATGTCCAGAATGGTATTGTCATCGATTCTGTTACGTCAAGCAACCGCAATACCTTTTCCAGAAACTTGATTTTTAACAACGGACTTCTGGGTATTGATTTACGGGATGACGGGGTTACGTATAACGACCCGGGTGACGCGGATACCGGTCCGAACGATCTGCTGAATTATCCCGAGGTCGATTCGATATTTATGAATCCGGACAGCACGTTTGCTGTCTATGGCAGGGCAGTCGAAAATGCAATAATTGAATTTTTCCTGGCGCACCCGGCTAATGACAGCAGTCGTCCGGTCGATCCCAGCGGTTTCGGGGAGGCCTATTCCTTCATCGGAGCTGATAGCTGCGATGATGACGGTGAATTTGTATACGATATCCCATCCAGTATCGCGCCGTTTTCGCGGATTACCACGACCGCAACGGATACTCTCGGGAATACCTCTGAATTCAGCGAAAGCTTCGTATTAATTGCCGCACCATTAATTGTCGTGGCTTATTCGCCGGTTAACCTCCGTGTAACCGACCCGCAGGGCGGATATATCGGTCGGGATGCTTTCGGAGTTCTTACGCAAACCATATTTCCGGCAACCTATACGGAGGAAAACGATTCGATACATATTAATTACCCACTGCTGGGAGAATACATCATCGATGTAGTTCTGGAAGACGGCGCATCCGAGGATGCCATATATTCGGTCGGCATCAGAATCGATGGAACGGAAAACTGCATTATCATATCGGAAGGACAGGTTCCTTCGGAAGGCGCGGTGACTTCATTAATGTATGATGTGGACGAAGGATATCATTATATCAATGGCGATGTCGACCGGAACGAGACTATCAATATTCTCGATATTGTATATCTGGTTAACTACAAATTTAAGGGGGGCGCGGAGCCTTACCCAATCGGTGTTGCCGATGCCAACTGCAACCTGGAAGTAAATATTCTGGATATAGTCTATTTGGTCAATTATAAATTCAAGGGGGGACCTGAACCCTGCGCGGTGGAAGAATGATTATTTGGCCTGAATGATCACGAAAGTGATATCATCGGATCGTTCCCGGTTCCCGCGAAAGCGGTCCAGTTCTTCCGGCAGCAGGCGTGATATTTCTTCGGCGCTGTTGGTATGATTGTATTTGAGGAAGGCTTTGAGGCGCTCCTCGCCGAATTCCTCTCCTTTATCATTGAAGCATTCGGTGACGCCGTCGGTGTAAAGAAACAGGATATCTCCGCTTTTCAGTGTAACCTTATTTATGGAAAACTGCAGGTCGGGAAGAATGCCGATGGCGAGGTCGTTGATATCTCCGGAAGGGGACTCGATTGTCCCATTACTTCTTATAATAATTAAGGGAGGGTGTCCGGCGTTGACAAAGCTGAAACTGCTGTTACTGCAGATATATTCGCCGAAGATGGTTGTGATGAACTGCTCCGGCGGGGTGAATTTATGGACGAGGTTATTGAGACTGTCGGCGATTTCGGCAAGAAAGAATTTCCCCGCCCGGCTTAATTGAGAGCGGAGGACTGCCATGGCATTGGACATGATTAATGCGGCGGGAATTCCCTTACCCATGACGTCCCCCAGAGATACGAAAACGCTGGTGTCGCTCATTTTTACGATATCAAAGAAATCTCCTCCGAGATCCATGGCAGGGATATTCAGTCCGGTAATATAACATTTCTCGTTTTGAAGACCCTGGGTCGGAAGAAAATATTTTTGAATCTTGTGCGCGACATTCAGTTCTTCCTGTATGGCCAGGTATTTCTTTTCCTGTTCGTACGAATTGGCCGATTCGATAACTCTGGCCACCTGCGTTCCCACGATTCCAAGGAATCGCTTGTCGCTATCGGTAAAACCGGATTCATCCCGTTTATTGACCAGGGCTATAATACCGATGATGCCGTGCCGGGTAATCAGAGGGGCTGACAGGATTGATCTGATTCCGAATTGCGCAAGGTTCATTGCCTTGAAGATCCGGTCTTCCTGGGGGTGGTTGCAAAGAATGACGGACTTGTTTTTCAAAATGAGGGAGGCAAGACTTTGGTTTAGGTGAAAAGGAATTTGTTCGCTTCCTTCGGCGAAACCTCTCAGGAATGTTTTAACATTGCCGGACGTGTCTTTCGTTTCATCGAGGAGGTAGACCATTCCCTGTTCAGCACCGATTCTATTGAGGCAATGGTCGATTATTATTGCGGCGATATCATCCACTCCCATCAAAGCGTTAATGGCCGTGGAGATATCGTAAAGTGCAGTAATCAGTTCCGGATCATGTCCCAAAGAAGGTGTTTGAGGTCCTTTTTTATTAGGCATTTCCATTTAAGGCCTTTATATTATCTGCGCGGATATTGCCAAAATTAATTCTTTTCCACAAAAAAGGCAATAACTTTGGGAAAGTGTGATGGCTAATCTTCTTTCGGAACTCTCTCCGGGCACGCATTTCGGGCATTACCAGATAGAATATTTGCTTGGTCGGGGAGGCATGGGGACGGTTTACAGGGTTATCAATACCAGAACCGGTCGAACCGAGGCCATAAAAATAATCAATGAAGAATTCGGAAAATCGGGACGATTCCGTGGTTTTCTGGAGCGTGAGGCCGCGGCGGCGGCTTTGATCGATTCACCGTACGTCGTAAAAGTTCTGGAAAGCGGCGAAATTGACGGAAGACCGTACGCCGCGATGGAGTATGTCGCCGGGGAAAGTGTCGATAAATACTGCGAGAAGCTGGATCTTCGCCGGAAATTGCTGGTTTTATGCCGTATCGCCGAGGGATTGCATGCTGCCCATACTCGGTCGCTGGTTCATCGCGATCTCAAGCCGGATAATATTCTGGTCACTTCGGAGGGACAGGTCAAAATCCTGGATTTCGGGCTGGCCAAGATAATCGATGCGGAAAATATCCATGTTCGGGACGAAATCGCCGGGACCCATCATTACATGTCGCCGGAAGCTCTGTCGGGGGGGGAAATAACTCCGAAAGCCGACCTCTTTGCATTTGGCGTACTGGCCTACGAATTATTGACGGGGCGGCGTCCGTTTGAAGGAGCGGTTTCGGCGATTATTTCGTATGCCATCCTGATGGAGGAGCCTCCGCCGCCAAGCAATCTGAACGAGGAACTTCCGGGATGGGTCGACGAATTGGTTTTGAGACTATTGTCCAAGGAGCCACGCGACCGTTTTGATAATGCGCGGGAAGCGGTTCGCTTCATTGAAGAACGCATCGACGATGATAGCGAAAAGCGGGTAAAGACGCGCAAGAGCCGTTATACCGTGACGGTCATGGACCTGTTGAATAAATCGGATGATGAATCATGGGATTATTTTTGTTCGGGGTTCACGGAAGATTTAAGAGCGGGTTTGTCTCAGCGGACGAACCTGATCGTGGTATCATCGAAGTATCAGGAAGAGGATTTGAAGTCGGTATTCAACCGGCTGCGGTCGGACTTCCTGGTTCGAGGATTCTTATCCCGTAACGACGAGAACGTGATTCTCAGGCTGGATATATATTACCGTGATGACCGCAGCCTGGTGGCGGCTCTGAATTTCGAAGCCGGTTTCGAGAAAATTTTCGAGATTCGCAGCGATGCCGTAACCGATACCGCCAATGCTATCGCGAAGTTTACCGGGTTCACCGAAATTCGGGAAGAAGAAGCGGCTATCACCGATGTCAATGCCTATGAGTACTACTTGAAAGGGAAAAACTACTATCATTCGGCTCGTTTCGAGGATTTGCAGTTCGCCGAGCAGATGTTCAAAAAGAGTCTTGAAATCGATCCCGATTTCGCTCCGGCCCATTCCGGGCTGGCCGATTTGTATGCATATCAGTACATGGCTTTTGCCGACGACCGCAAAAATAAAATCGAACGGGCGCTGGAGGAATCCCGGGCGGCTATGGAAATTTCTCCCGATTTGCCCGACGCCCACCGGGCACACGGACGCTGTCAGATGTTCATGGGAAACTTTACCAAGGCTGAGGATGCGCTTTTAAAGGCGGTGGAATTGAATCCCAAGTACGCGATCGGCTATCGAACCCTGGCCTGGCTTAAAGAAATAATGGGGGATCACAAATCGGCATTGTACTGGACCAACATGGCGCTGCTGTATTCTCCGAACGATATCGAAACCCTGGTGTTGCGCGGGATCATCAATATGGACCTTCGCAAATATGTCGAGGCCATTGCGACTCTCCAGCGGGCGATCGAACTGGCTCCGGATGAAGGACGGGCCTACCATTATATGGGGATGGTTTACCTGCGGCTGGGCTCGCTGGAAAAAGCTCTGGATAATTTCCTTCTGGGGATAAAGTACGGCGGGGATCACAATTCTTATGTCGAGGCCGGTTACATTTATATCATTTTCAAGCAGTACGACCGGGCGACGGCGCTGTTGAATATCTGCATTGAAGCCGGGTTTTTCCCGTTCATGTCGTACTATATACTCGGCTACATGGAGCTGAGAAGAAACCGACGTCAGGAAGCGGAGCGGTATTTCATATCCTCGATCAAGTCCGCGGATGAATACCGGGGGAACGGAGAAAGAGAATATTATCCCGACGCCTACCAGGCGTTGTCATACGCCGCCCTGGGTAATAAGGAAAAGGCCGTGGCAATACTGGAACGCCTCTATCATGAAGTCGAAGACGACGGCGAATTCTGCCATTGTCTGGCCAGGGGGTACGCGCTGGCAGGGGATGCCGCGCGCGTAAACGACTGTTTGGTGCGGGCCATGACCGAACATACCGGACCATCGGAAAAGGAACTGCGGCACGATCCGCATCTTGCAGGGTACCGGATACCTTCGGTTCAGAAAACAGGTTTGGATTATGTCGCCGGGAATAACCGGGTAGCGGGACAGAATTAGTCAATGGATTTTGTCGATCTGACCGAAGCATACCGCGATAAGTTAATCAAAGAAAACGACAGAACCGCATATGAGAATTCCTTTCCGGAATTATTTAATCATTATTACGAATATTGGGCGAAGCGGAACTTTGAGATTACGTACCTCAACGATAGCGAATTGAAGATTCGCGGGGATTGGATAAGGGACCATGTGCGGGTTCTTAAGGCGATACTGCGTGATGAGAAAATAGACACTTCATATATCGATATCGTGTTGATGGTCGGCGTGAAGACCTCGAACGGGCATGCTTTTCGGCATAACGGCCGATTTTATGTCTGGCTTCCGCTGGAGACATACAATTCCGAAAAACTTGTTAAGGTATTCGTAACGCATGAACTGGTGCATGCCCTGCATTATTATCACAACCAGGATTTTTATTTTGAATCGGTGGATGAGCGGAATGTATTATCGCGGCAATTGATTACCGAAGGAATGGCGACGTATCTGACCAAGAGGTTGCTGGGGGTATCAGACACCGAAGCGCTGTGGGGGGATTACCTGAGGAGAGCAACGGCAGCCAGCTGGCTTGAGGAATGCAGGAGAAGGGAAAAAGAGATTTTCGCGTTGATTCGAAAGTATTTCTATTCGAGCTCTCCGGAGTACGATATATTCACCATGAGCGATCCCGATGATATTTTAAAATACCGTGCCGGGTATTATGCGGGTTTGAGGCTGGTAGAAGAGGTTGCGGAGGGTGATGGGCTCACTGGCACGGAGTTACTAACCGCGCCACGCAATAGGTTTGAGGAAAGAGCGTTGAGTATTGCCGGGAATATATGAATTACCTTTGCAAATTCCTATTAATGGATAAAAATGGTCTGCTTCTTAATCCATCGCGCCAGTTCCTATGAGACTTTCATCATTCCGTCTTGAGGTTACCAGTTTTCCTTCCTCCCGTTCCGCTTTCAGGTTCCGTTCGATCGAGGCGTAGGCGTTATGGTTGTGGATCGATTCGAAATTTTCCGATTCGACCGTGAACCAGTCGATCCGCTTGTCTTTTGAAATCGTTTCCGTTACGCCGCGAACGACGTCTTCGACAAAATTCGGATTTTCGTAGGCGGTCTCGGTGACGAATTTTTCATCGGGGCGTTTCAGAAGCGAATAAATCTGGGCCGAGGCATTCTGTTCGACGATATCGATTAACTCTTCCAGCCAGACCCGGTCATTCGGACGGACCGATAAGGTAACAATCGACCGCTGTGAATGGGCGCCGTGTTCCGATATTTCCTTGGAGCAGGGGCAAAGGGTGGTGATGGGGACCCGGACGGTCAAAACCAGGTCGATTTTGCTGCTTTCGCGGCTCTGGCCGTTTCCGGCGGCGGAGATGGTGCAGAGGTAGTCGAGCATCCCGGCGGACCCGGTAACCGGAGCTTTCTTTTCAATGAAATAAGGGAAAGTCAATTCCAGGTGAGCTTTCAGGGCGTGCAGCTTTTTCCGGGCGGTAGTCAGGATGTCTTCGAGGTTGTGAATGTCGAGCGATTCCCGGTACTGGTTGAGGATTTCGACAAAGCGGCTCATGTGAGTCCCTTTGAAATGATGGGGAAGGTCGACATAGAAGTTAACCTCGGCGACCGTGTTCTGGCTCCCCTTGCGGCGGTCTTTCAGTACGATAGGGAGTCGAATATTCTTGATGCCGACCTTATCGATCGCGATCTGGCGATTATCGAATGTATTCTGTATATCTTTCACTTTGGGCGCTCCTGAATTCCGATTTCTATTTGAGTTTCTGGTCTATTCTAACGAGTAATCTCGACTTTATTGTTTTCCGATTCCCATAACACCAGCCGGGTCAGCATTTCTGCTCCGAATTTGTCATCGAGAATATTCCAGATGGCGGCGGCAAGATTTTCGGTGGTGGGGATGATGTCTTTCATGAAGGGGACATCAAGGTTCAGATTCTTATGATCCACCTTGTTAACGATTTCGTTCTGGAGGATGGCCTTCATTTCCTTGAGATTGATTATCATTCCGGTTTCGGGATCGACCGGGCCGGTGAGGGTAACTTCGAGGATGTAATTATGGCCGTGTCCGCTGGGATTGGAGCAGTCTCCGAATATCTGGCGATTTTTGTCATCGGAATATTCCGGATTGAAAATACGGTGTCCGGCGCTGAAGGTCATCCGTTTGGATACTGAGGTTATCATAGTTATTTCCTTACATCAATTCCCTTGTGCCGGTTCGATTTCGCGAGAAATCAACGGGCAATCCTGTCGCGTAGATATAACAGCAAAATCAGATAAATGTTCATTATTACAGCGATAAAAATGAAGCCGACCAGCGGTTTTTCGAATAGGGCCGCCACGATTATCACAAAAATATGGGTTCCGAAACAGAGAGGGGAAATGAGGGTCATAAAGCGGCGGCTTCCGTAGCCGGGAGATTTTCCGGGAGCTCGATTCAAAGATTTATCGATGGTTCGAACGATAAGGTCCTGCCAATAATAGAATACCAGATAAAGAAGACGGAAAACCGCAAGCAGAAAGCGATAAGCGGCACTTCTTTCTTGTGAAGCCGATATATCGCGGTGTCTTTCGTCGATTTTGGATTTAAGGGTGACGGTATCGTGGAATTCCAGATAGCGGAGCTGGTAATAATTGAAAAAGGAGCACTGAAGAAACAGGGAAATCAGAGCGGCGATCCCCCAAAAAATCAACGAAAGGTCGCCGGAACTTTCCGGTCGCATAATTATTGATATTATCACGGCAATTATGACCAGGAAATCCCCGACCGAATCGAGGTATCTTCCGAGTAAGTGGCCGCGTCCGGTCAGACGAGCGATGGCACCATCGGAAGCGTCCAAAACATCCTTCAAATGTAAAACAATGACTGCCGGGACGGTATTCCCCTGAAAAAACAAAATGGCCGAGACAAATCCTGAAAAAATCGACAGCAGGGTGACCGCTTCGTGAGGGATTTTCAGCTTATAAAGTAATTTGATTACGAGCCGGTAATAAGGAATCCAGAGAGTGGAGATGTTGAAATAGCGGATATCCCGGGGGAGCTTTTCGGCTTTACCGAGATCACTCATCCTCATCCTGCCGGTCAGGCATTCCTTCGAGGGTAATATTGGCTCCGGAGAGGGGGAAGGAGTCATCGGAGGCGAGATAAAGAATTTGCCGGGCCACTTCGGTCGGCGAGAGGTCTGGCGGAATACCGGGAGGGCTGGCTTCCTTGTACATCCTGGTATCTACCCCTGAAGGCGATAGCTGGTTGACCCTGATGTTGAATTCCCGGTTTTCGACCGCGAGGTATTCGGTCAGCCCCCAGAGGGCGTATTTGGTTATGCCGTATATTCCGAATTCCGGGAATTTCTGCGCTCCGGGGAGACCGGAATAGGTAGAAATATTGATGATGTTTCCGCCGCTGTTATTTTTCATTATCCTGATTACTTTTTGAGACAAATAGTACGGGGCAATGAGGTTGGTTTGGAGCATGCTCTGAAAATCTTCAAAGGAAAATTCGTCGATTCGTCCGGCGATAAACCGGGCGGCATTATTTATTAGTATGCCGATACGGGCGAAATCGTCGGGGAGGTTTTCGAAAAGGTGATCGATGGCACGTTTTTCGGCCAGGTCCACCGTGGCGGTGAAAACATTGACCTTATGGGCGAGACAAAGATTGGCGGTTTCGGATAGTTCATCGGCGGTGCGTGAAATAAGGATAAGGTCGGCCCCTTCGCGGGCAAACTGGACGGCGGTGGCCATCCCGATACCTCGTCCCGCACCGGTGATAAGGGCGATTCTGTTTTCCAGCTTTTTCATATGCGGCTTCAGCAATTACATTCCGCTACCCCCCTCACAATAGTTTTTTAAAAGGTCGTTCGCAAGGGCTAATGGTCGAATTTTTTATGGACCTGGTTGATTTTCGAAGCGAGGATAAAATCGTTCAGGTGCAATCCGCCGATGGCGTGAGTCCAAAGCCTGAAATCGATTAAGCTGTAATGAACGCAGAAGTCGGGATGATGGCCCTCTTCTTCAGCTATTTCTTCCACGGCCCTTAAAAAATCCATGGCCTGGCGGAAATTTTTAAATTTGAAGCTCTTCTTTATGGTATCGATTTCTTTGCCGTCCACAGCTCTCAATTCATGAGCCCAGCCTTCGACCAGCGCGAGATACTCATCGATGCCGTCATTATCGAGAGGGTCTATACCACCTTCACAGGGGACGCACTTTTTTTGACTAAGTTCAGACATAACTACTCCATATACTATATAAGGGATTGGGCGTGCTCGTGCCGGGTTTCTAATTGAGCATTTTACGCTCCAGATAACGTTTTGGTTGTATAAAAAATTATCATTGGGCGATTTCCGATACATATGTTATATTGTAATAACCGCCTGAATTCTCACCGAATCTTTACCGCCGCCTGAATATTTTATTGTATAAGGAAGTAACTGAAAGTGACCGGACATTGTAGCGTAAGGATAAGGATATCCGAAGAAAATGTTGATTAAAGTCGTTGCCGTTCAGAGCCGGATGGGTTCCCGGCTGACCCTTGAAGAAAAGCTGCATATTTTCCGGCAGAAACCCGATTTTGTATGTCTTCCCGAATACTGCCTGATGGACGAAAGCCAAGCGGATTTCGCACGGGCGGCATTGAACATAAAAGAAAACCTCGACTACCTGCGCGATTTATCGCTGGAACTCGATACCTGTTTAATCGCGGGATCAGTTGCCGAAGCAGACGGAGAGGCACTGTATAACAGCTCTTATATTTTCAGTCGGGGGAATATGGTCGGGAGGTACCGCAAATTAAGCCCGGTCCAGGGGGAAATAAATAAGGGGATCCTTCCGGGGGACAAAATATTCACGGCGAACGTCGAGGACCTGCGGATAGCCGTTCTGATTTGTGCCGACGCCTTAAATCCGTCGCTGTTCGAAAGCCTGCATGACCGGGATATCGATATTATTTTTATACCGACCACTTCACCGTACCGTCCGGCGGAACGGAAAGCGGAAAAACATCGCCGGGACAAAACTATTTATCAGCAGGGAAGCCGCAAAGCCGGCTCATATATCGTAAAGGTTTGCGGAGTGGGGACTCTGTTCGGAAAACCGCTTCAAGGGAGATCATTGATCGCTTCACCGTGGGATGTTTTAAAGCGAATTCCGGAATACGCCGAACAGGAATCGGCACTTTTGACGGCCCTCCTGGATGTAAAGGAACTTCGCGATTTCCGCATGAAAAGCAAAGATGCTGCGGAACGTCAGAACCTCGCTTACTAACAAAAAACCCGATCGGAGTGACTCCGATCGGGTTTTTTTATTATCCAAAGACTTTTACATTGAGCTTTGATAAAATCTATCGACGTTGTTTTCGATATTAGCATCTTCTACCAGTTGATTGTACCATCTGGAGTACATATCCTGCCGTTTCTTCAGGAGGACCGCCTGGTAAATGGAATCCTGTTTCTGGTTGAATTCCTCGATATTGGGCGAGATCCTGTCCAGTAATTTCATGACAATGATGCCGTTATCGTACTCGACCGGTTTCGATATGTCACCGGAATTTTCCAATGCGAAGGCGGTCGCCAAAACCTGGGGGTCATTGCCGACATTACGGATTATCGACTTGTTGTTAATGCTGGCGGTGGTATCGTAGGCGAACCCATATTTGTCGGCAACCGCTTTCATGGCATTGCCGTTCGTAATTTCCTGATAGGCTACGGCCATGGAATCCTGGGCGATCTTGCGGGCTTTTTCGCGGGATACCAGACCCTGAATCGATGCTTTGGCATCTTCAAAGGGAGTATATCCGGCCGGGAGATGTTCTTTGACTTTGACGACATAATATCCCGCTTGATCTTCAAAGGGATCGGAGATGGAACCGACTTCGTTATCGAAGGCGAAATTTATGGCGTTCTGATTTCTCCCGAGGAATCCGGCATAGCCATCGCGGAGGAATTCGCCGGTCGGTTTGATTTCATAATTAAATTCTTCAGCGGCCGCTTCGAAACCCTCATCACGTGCAGCCGCAGCGAAATCGGCGGCGTTGGTCGAAATCTGCGAAATGGTTTCGCTGGAAGGTTCCACTTTCAGAAGGATATGGGCCGCGTTTCGTTCTTCCTTGCCGTCCTTGTCGGTTCTGGTATCTTTAAGCTGTATCAGGTGCCATCCGAATTGAGTTTTAACCGGCGCGCTGAAATCTCCCTTTTTCAGAGAAAACGCGGCGCTGTCAAACGACGGGACCATTCTTCCCGGGCCGAACCAGCCAAGGTCGCCGCCCTGTTCGGCGGAATTGTCTTCAGAGAAAATCTGCGCCAATTCCGCGAAATCGGATCCGGCTTTCAGCGAATCGTACAGCTGGTCGATTTCGAACTTCTTGCGCGACCAATCCGATTCCGATGGCATAAGCGGGAAAGCTACGACATCGAGATTGGCACGTTTATCCCTCTTATAATCTTCTTTATGTTCCTCATAATACGCCTGCAGCTCCTCGTCGGTGACCGAGGGGAGCTTATCCGGTTGATAATAGTTTCTGTAAACATTGTTTACATATGCGATTTTAACCGTTTCTTTTTCGTCAAGATAGGCCCGCATGACCTCGGCCGGGGTAACCCGGGCGGTGCCGATAACCGCTTCCTGCAGTTTCATTTTCTTCAGGTCGGGCAGGACATATTGTTCAACGCTGGCCCAGAAGGGGGCATTGTCGGGGTTAACCATGGCGTTTATATATTTCTGATAGTCGAATTTGCCTTCATCGTTCGTGAACTGCGCGGCGGCCTGGAGTTCCTGAGGCGGATATAATTTTAGAAAATCGTAGATTTCCTGCTCAGTGACAAAGATATGGCGTTTTTCGATTTCCTTTCCCATCAGGATATCGGCCTGAATTTCAGCCCAGGCCCGGGAACGAAGCTGTTCAATCTGCTGCTGGGTTAAATCTTCTTCGGATTGTCTTCTCTGGTTGGCCAATAATTGGGTGTAATAGCGGTCGAATTCCTGCAGTGAAATATCCTGACCGGCGATTACGCCTATGGTGTCGTCGGGACGATTCTGGAATCCTCCTCCGCCCCACTCGAATATAATTGTTGCGATAAAAGCGACCAGGACTGCGATCATAATCGGCCCGATCATGTTACGGAGGAATTGAAACATTTAAACTACTCCTGAAAAATTAATTTTCTTTATTTAGCGACCAGTTAATATATGCTAAATTCACATTTCCGCAAGTCAGATATAAGTAAGAAAGCCAATATTTATTTTGACTTTGAACCCCCTGCGGGATAATTTGTTTAACCGTTAATATGATAAACTTATCGTCATTCCGAATCTTTTTTGCAGTCATGCTTTGTTTATACACATCGGCGGCTGCATCAGACCACATTCAGAATCCGGTATTGGGCGAAGTAGACCTATCCTCGAACTTCTGCGAACATCGGCCGGGTCATTTTCACGGGGGAATCGATATCCGGACCGGGGGACAGGAAGGAAGGAAAATATACTCCCCGGTGGACGGGTATGTCTGGCGGATAAAATATTCCTTTATTGGGTATGGGAAAGGGCTCTATCTTAAAGACAACAATGGACTTATATATGTTTTCGGGCACCTTTCGGCGCTTTCCGACAAGCTTGAGAAAATAGTCAAAGAGTATCAGTACGCTCATGCCGCCTATTCTTTCGATAATTTTTATGGTCCGGATTCAATTCCGGTTGAACAAGGGGAACTGATAGCCTTTTCGGGCCAAAGCGGTTACGGTGCTCCGCATATTCATTATGAAATCCGCGACCGGAATAATCTCCCGCTGAATCCTCTTACCAACGGTTTTACGCTGGACGATTCCTATCCTCCTCAGATTGCCGGGTTGGGATTTATTTGCAGGGATTCGGCTTCGGTTCATGCCAACGGCTACCGTCGGATTTACGCCGATGTCGAATACGACCGGGACAGCCGCAAATATTTTGTCCGGGAGCCGATTCCCCTTTTCTCCCCGTTCGGGATAACGGTCAAGTCATATGACCGCATTCGCCCGCAGGGACCCACGTTGAATGTTTATAAGACGCGGCTGTATATAGATGAGCAACTCTACTTCGAAAGCGACTATGAAAAGTATGATTACGCCGATACCCGCGACGTCGACCTCTGTTTCGACTATCCGGTTCTAATTGAAAATAATAAGGACTGGCAGTTGATGTACATTCCCGAGGGGAAAAAATACGACGGCAGTAAATCTGTCTTAAACGGCGGCGGGATTTTCGGTATCGGGGGACGGGACGAGCACGGATTACATGCCGTGCGCGGAGAGTTCGTCGATGCCTCGGGGAATACCGCGATTCTGGAATTCCGATTCGCATATCTCCCCGATTTCCCGGTTTATGATGCGGTGTGGGCCAACGATTCCACCTGCTATCTGGAAGCGGATTATAATTTAAAAAAACTCGACATTAAAGATATTACGGTCACGGCCATGCACAATCGGGGACAATGGAAACCGTTCGGGAAAGAAAACTATGATATCCGGACCAATGGCGATATCCACCTGCATTTGCCTGGCGGGGCGCAAAGGCCGAATGCCCTAAAAGTCGATTTATTCGGCGAATCCGGATGGCGCACCACCGGCTGCCACGTGATTGTTAATGAACCAGCGGGGGCCGGCTACACACTCGATTATGAGCCGCTCGACAACGGGATTCAATTCCGACTTTCTTCGGATATAGAAATATCGTCGCCGCCATATATCGATATCGCTTTCGAGGATGGTTATGTCCAGCGGATCCCCACGCGGCAGTATGCCATAAATAAGTATGCCGCTTTTTTCAAGGCGGGAGTAATCAGGTCGCCGATTATTCGCTTCGACGTAATCGATCCCCGCGGCGAGCGGGTGGCTGCATCGGTTCCGGCGCAGGTAATGTATTGCGGCAACGATCCGATGCGGGTTCATGAATCGTCGCTGAATGAATTCGGCGTCGTCTTTTCCGGCGGAGATTTTTATATCCCCACCTACCTCGAACTGGTCAAAGAACGGGGGAGTTTCCCCAATAGAAAAGAGCAGGTGTTTCCGGTGTATTCGGTCAGGTCGAAGGCGATCCCGCTGGCGGATCATATGACGGTATCATACGAGCTGGGAGGAGAGCCTTCGGAGAAACTGGGATTCTATCGTTTAACTGATAAGAAGCAGTGGTTTTGGCTGGGACATTCCATTGAGAATGGAAAAATCGTTTCGGAATCGCGGCTGCTGGGAACCTTTGCGGTCCTTCGAGATACCGAAGCTCCCCGGGTTAGCGGGCTTAATCCGGGAGACGGGAAAACGGTGAAAAATCCCAACCCAATGATAAGCTGCCGGGTGAGCGATGATTTGTCGCAGATGGGAGACGATAGCCTGGTCACGATTCTGCTGGACGGAGAATGGCTGATACCGGAATACGACCCTGAAACGGAAATCCTGAAAACTCAGCCGCGAAGAAAATTACCGGACGGCAAACATATGCTCGAAATTAAAGTATCGGATCGGGTCGGCAACAGCCGCACCGTTTCGACCGATTTCATCATAAATACCGGAAAGCAATAACCCCGGCGGAGATGAGATTTGTTTTTTCCTCTGAAAGACGATAATCCGACGCGGACGACTCCTTATGTAACCTTCGGTTTGATAATTATAAACTGTCTGGTGTATCTTTATTCCATCACCGGCGGTTCGCAGTCTTTTCAGATGTTCATATATCAGTTCGGATTGATTCCGGTAGAACTGACGCACGCGGTGGAAGTGACTCCGCAAATTCCGGCTCCGGCTTATTTAACGCCGCTGACCAGTATGTTCATGCATGGGGGGTTTATGCATCTGGCCGGGAATATGTTATATCTCTGGATATTCGGCAACAATATCGAGGATTACCTGGGAAAGGTTAAATTCCTCTTCTTTTATATTCTATCGGGGCTGGCCGCGGCGCTTTTGTTCATTGTTTTCGACCCCGGTTCGCAAGTCCCTCTGGTGGGGGCATCGGGAGCAATCGCGGGGGTTTTGGGGGCCTATTTGGTCTTATTTCCCAACCACCGGATATTGACTTTAATATTCCTGTTTTATTTTATCCGGCTGATGCATATTCCGGCAAAGGTGGTCCTGATAATCTGGTTTGTTTACCAGTTATTCATGTCGGTTGGGTCGCTTGGAGCCGGAGCCGGAGGCGGGGTAGCCTGGCTGGCCCACGTCGGAGGCTTCGCGTTCGGGTGGCTGGTTTTGAGATTTGTTCTGAAACCGCCTCGTCCGAAATGGTCCTGATTTCATTTTTCCAGAAGGGCTTCCAATAAACGCCTATTCTTTTCCAAAAGGCCTTGACTATTCGGCATAATCCGATTACTTGCTCCTGTTTAGCAATGAATTTATGGCTATTGGTAAGGAGTTATTAGATTATGATAACAAAGCAACAAGCTCTCGATTATCATTCCGTAGGCAAGCCCGGTAAGGTTGAAGTCAATTCGACCAAGCCGTGCGCGACGCAGTTTGATCTGTCACTTGCATATACGCCGGGCGTGGCGGAACCTTGCTTGGAAATTCACAAAAACCCAACCGACATTTATAAGTACACCTCGAAAGGGAACCTGGTAGCGGTCATTTCCAACGGCACCGCGGTGCTGGGTCTGGGGAATATCGGAGCGCCGGCCGGCAAGCCGGTAATGGAAGGGAAAGGAGTCCTGTTCAAAAGATTCGCCGATGTCGATGTATTCGATATCGAATTGAATACCGAAAATCCCGATGAAATAATCAAGTGCTGCCAGTTGATGGAACCGACTTTCGGCGGCATCAATCTCGAAGATATCAAGGCCCCGGAATGTTTCTATATCGAAGAAACCTTGAAGAAAACCATGAATATTCCGGTCTTTCACGACGACCAGCATGGAACCGCAATTATTTCGGCGGCGGCGCTTCTGAATGCACTGGAAATCGTGAAGAAGGATATCGGAAAAGTCCGCGTGGTATTTTCCGGCGCCGGTGCTGCCGGAATCGCCTGCGCCAAGCTGTATTTGTCTCTCGGGGTAAATCCCGCCAATGTCATGATGGTTGACTCAAAGGGCGTGATGTACGAAGGACGCGGCGATAAGTACAATAAGTACAAAGAGCAATTCGTACGGAAGACCGATTGTCGCAAGCTTGCCGACGCCATGAAGGATGCCGACGTCTTTGTCGGGGTTTCCGTTGCCAACTGCGTGACCAAGGAAATGGTGAAATCGATGGGGCGGGACCCGATCATTTTCGCGATGGCGAACCCGGATCCTGAAATCACCTATCCCGAAGCCGTTGAAGCTCGAAAGGACGTCATTGTGGCAACGGGACGATCGGATTATCCCAACCAGGTTAACAATGTGTTGGGGTTCCCGTTCATTTTCCGGGGAGCGCTGGATGTTCACGCATCGGCGATCAACGAAGAAATGAAAATAGCGGCGGTGAAAGCTCTGGCGACGCTGGCCAAAGAGGACGTTCCCGATGAAGTGGCGCAGGCTTACAGCGTGGATCATTTTAAGTTCGGCCGGGATTACATCATTCCCAAGCCGTTCGACCAGAGGGTGCTGACCTGGGAAGCTTCGGCCGTGGCAAAAGCCGCTATCGACAGCGGAGTGGCGCAGCAGAAGATTGACATCGAAGAATACCGGCACCAGCTGACTCGTCGTATCGGCAAGGGTCGGATTATCATGGAGAGCATGCATGAACGGGCTCGCAAGAATCCCAAGCGGGTGGTATTTCCGGAAGGGGATTCGATTCGGATCCTTCGTGCAGCTCATATCATACAGTCACAGGGAATCGCAAAACCGATCGTGCTGGGGCATCCGAACGCCATTGGAGCAGTAGCCAAACAGTATGAAATAGACATCAGCGGCATCGAAATTATCGATAATACTGTCTCTCCGAAGATCAATCAGTATGCCGAGCGGTTTTTCGAAAAACGGAAACGGCGCGGAGTAACGCTCGACCGGGCGCAGTCGATCATGCGGGATCGGACTTATTTCGGTATCATGATGCTGGAATCCGGGGACTGCGATGCGGTCCTTTCCGGAGTGACTTCGGAATATCCGAAAACCATTAAGCCGGCGCTGCAAATCATTCCTCTCAATCCGGGTATTACTCGGGTTTCCGGTTTGATGGCCCTGGTTCAGAAGGATCATATCTACCTGTTTGCCGATACCACGGTGAATATCAATCCCAATGAAGAGGAATTGAAAGAGATTGCGCTCTGTGCCGCAAACGTCGCGCGAGCCTTCAACATGGACCCGCGCATTGCGATGCTTTCATTCTCCAACTTCGGGTCGGCTCGTTATCCGGAATCGGATAAAATGGCAAGGGCCACGGCCCTGTTGAAGGAAACGGCCCCGGATTTAATCGTCGACGGCGAAATCCAGGCCGATATCGCACTGCTTCCGGAATTCATCAAGCGCTATTTCCCGTTCTCGAAGCTTAAAGAGGAAGCCAATGTTTTCATCTTCCCGGATTTGAATTCCGGCAATATCGCTTATAAACTGCTGCACCGCCTCGGAAAACTCTCTCCGGTGGGTCCGATCCTGATGGGATTATCCAAAGCGGTTCATGTTCTTCACAGGACTTTCGAAGTAAATCAGATTGTCGATATGGCTTCGATTGCGGTAATCGACGCCCAGGAAAACGAAAAGAAATCGGCACGCTAAAATCGACTTTATCCAGGCGGGGGCATAGTCGCCCCCGCTTGACAAATTCCTATAAATCAATTTAAATCCCTTTCAAGAATAACCAGGCGTTTCAGAAGGACAATAGGGGTTTGAATCTATTCACCGATAATATCGATTTCGGCAATCGCATTTGGCCACAACAGCCGGAATGGAATGATGGCTATTCTGAAACCTTCCCCGAAAATATCCGAGCCATAATAAATGAGGTTTATCAGGGACGCGGACTCAGGTCGGCTGCCGGGCCGAAACACCCTCTGGGACGATATGCCTTTCTTTTCGAATTTGCCAATGACTCTCACTATGATCTCGTCATTGAAATGCTGCGAAGGGGCATTACTATCCCGCATGGTACCATTTTTATTGCCGATAGCGGGAATCGCTTTCATGGATTGCGGGAACGGGAATGGGCGGCGTTGTCGGGGAATATCCATCTCGTGGTTTTCCTGGCTCCCAATCGACCCGTAAAGAATTATGGTATAGGGTTTACCATTATAGCGGCGGTTTCGGTAGTACAGGCGATCGATCGGATTTCGGGGTTAAAGGGCAGAGCTCAGACCAAATGGGTCAATGACATTGTCATCGAGGGCGCCAAGGTCTGCGGGGTCCTGACGCACACCCAGGTGGAAGGAGAGGTGGTCACCGGGGCGGTTTTGGGGATAGGATTGAATGTGGAACGGACGCCGAAAATCGAGCCATCGATATTTGTCCCGAAAGCGGCGGCTCTGGGCGATTTCGTTTCAGCCGGAAAAGGTGTAATGCAGCGAAGCGTTCTGGTATCATTATTGGATTGCCTGAAAGTGAATTATGATTATCTGGTCGGAGGCGATTATAACCGGCTGGTGGATTTTTACCGGGAGCGTTCGGCGATATTGGGAAAAGAGGTGCAAATTTATCCTGATTCGCCTTTCGATAAGGATTGCGAGGTCATTTCGGGACGAGTAGACAGGATTGGAGAAAACCTGGAGTTATATCTTGAGGGAAAGGCATCTCCGATTATAAAAGGGCGGCTGGCATTCAATACGCGAAGTGGCTTGACAAGCCAATGATAGAGTTATAATTTGTACAATTAAGATAGATTCAGTCTCTCAACGACGACAGCGGTACAAGATATGCACGGCCTTTGCTTCACCAACCCGACCGGGCATTGTTTCCGGAACGGGATCTTCAGGAGTACTAAATGAATTCACCGGAATTACTATCTGTATGTATTGCCGCTTTTGTGGGGGTATTTTTGCTGTTGGGAATCCTGGCAGCTTTGATGCGTCTTATCCTGACGATATTCCCTGAGAAGGCGAAGCTTTTCGACCATGCCATTCTCGCTGCGATCAGCACGGTTGCTGCGGCGAATTATCCCGGCGCAAAAGTTACCAAGATTGAGGAGATAAAATGATCCAGGCAAAAAATCCCAAGAAAATCCGCGTACAATTCATGCCCTTCCGCGACGGCTTGCAGAGTTCGTTCGGCGGTAAGGTGCGGCTCAACGACTTTCTTCCGGCCATGAAGCTTGCGGCGGAGAAAGGGCTCCGCCATTTCGAATTCGGAGGCGGCGCTCGATTCCAGGCGCCCTTCTTTTATCTTAATGAAGACCCGTTCGAGGATATGCAGATTATTAGAGATACGGTCGGCCCCGACTGCGACCTTCAGATTCTAACCCGTTCCGTATCCGGAGTGACCCTGACCACCCAGTCGCCTGAGGGGCTGGAATTACAGGCGAAGCTGATGAAGCGTTACGGCACGACGTACGACCGTAATTTCGATTATATGAATGACGTGGATAATCTTATCAAGACCGGAAAACCGATTATCGAAGCCGGCATGCATCATCAGGTCTGCATTGCGCTGATGGGGCTGCCGTTTCAATCCAACGAAGTGCATACCGCCGACTTTTATATAAGTATCGGCAAAAGGCTGCTCGACAGCGGCATGAAAATCGACAGCATCTGCATGAAGGATGCCAGCGGCACGACCGACCCCAAAACATGTTATGAAACAGCGAAGGGGTTGAAAAAGATTATGCCGCCGGAGATGCCGCTCTGGATGCATACTCACGATACGGCCTCCATGGCGGTGGCCTGTTATATGGCCGGAATCGAAGGAGGGGTGGACGGAATCGACCTGTCGGTTCGTCCGATGGCATCGGGAACGGTGCAGCCGGATGTCCGTTCGATGGCTCATGCTTTGAAAGGAACCGGTTATTCGCTCGATATCGACGCGGAAGGAATGATTTATATCGAAAACGCCCTCGACGATCTGATGGTAGATTACGATTTTAATCCCGCCACGACGACGGCGGACGCTCGTGTGGTAGCGTTCGCAATGCCGGGAGGGGCGATCGGCCCGAATGTTCACATGATGGTGAAGGCCGGGATATTCCATCGGTACAGCGAAGTGCTGGCGGAGTTCCCGGTAGTGGTGAAAGCGGGCGGAGCCTGGACCTCGGTGACACCCGGTTCGCAGCAGTACTGGCTGCAGGCATTCAATAATGTGATGTACGGACGGTGGAAGAAGATCGAAGCCGGGTATGGCCGGGCGATTCTGGGATATTTCGGGAAAACTCCGCTTCCGCCGGATCCGGAAGTGATAAAGATCGCCTCGGAGCAACTTAATTTAAAACCTTTTGACGGCGATCCCCTGGAGGCCGCTCCGAAGAATATGAACGAAGCGCGCAAGGCTCTTGAAGAGCGGAATCTCCCGGTTAACGATAAAAATATTTTCCTGGTCCTGTCGGCCATGGTCCCGGGAAAGAAGATGGAAGCCAATGAGGGAATCCGCTTCCTGACCGGAAACGGAAAGATCGATATTCCTTTGAAAAAGAAGGAAGAACCAAAAGTCGTTCCCGTAGCGGCACCTGCAGTCAGCGGACCGGCTCCGGCAATAACGGCTCCGGTGACTTCCCGCTGTGTCGTTCAGGATGGGGCCTCGACACGGATATTCATGGTTACCCTGGAACCGGCCAACGGCGGCGGTATGCAGTCGATGCCCGCAGCGGCTCCGGCGGTTGCGGCAGCTCCGGTTTCCTCGAACGGGACTACGGTTCATTCGACCTTCGCCGGGACGGTCGAAATCGCCGATATCCTGGTTAAAATAGGGGATTCGGTGCAAAAAGGAGATGTGGTTGCCGCCGTAGAGGCGATGAAAGCGAAGCACGACATCAAGGCTCCGTCAGGAGGGCGGGTTTCTGCCATACATGTTAAGATTGGAGAAGAAATAGATTCCACCAAACCGATCATGACTATCTCATGAGCGGGGTGGTGTAATGATTGATTCGATTCAAGGTCTCTTAAATCAATCCGGTTTCGCCAATTTAACCTGGGGAAACTGGGTAATGTTCCTCGTGGCCGGAATTCTCATTTACCTGGCCATTCGGAAGAACTACGAACCTTTGCTGTTGATTCCGATCGGATTCGGAATCCTGCTGGCCAATCTGCCTCTCGGCCAGATGGGTTCGTACGGCAACGGCATCATCGCGTTGATATATAATTCCGGAATTAAAACCGAGCTTTTGCCTCCGATTATTTTCATGGGGGTGGGGGTATTAACCGATTTCCGCCCTCTCCTGGGGCGTCCGATTACATTCCTCCTCGGTGCGGCGGCGCAATTGGGGATTTTCGTGGCGGCACTCGGTGCGGCGTATTTGTTCGGCTTTACCTTCAAGGAAGCGGCGAGTATCGGGATTATCGGAGGGGCCGACGGGCCGACTTCGATATTCTTGGCCTCGAAACTGGCTCCGCATCTTCTGGGACCGATCGCGGTGGCGGCATACAGCTATATGTCGCTGGTTCCGATCATACAGCCTCCGATCATGCGGATGCTGACCACCAAAAAGGAACGATATATCGATATGCCGCAGGCCAAACCGGTATCCAGGGCCGCGGAAATCCTGTTCCCCATCATCACGGGGCTGGTGGCGTCGCTGGCGATTCCGTCGAGTGCGCCCTTGATGGGAATGCTGATGTTCGGCAACCTGATTCGGGTTTCGGGAGTGACGGAGCGGCTGAAGAAAACCGCAGGGGGAGCTTTGATCGATATCGTGACGATTTTCCTCGGGCTGGCGGTGGGAGCCACCATGGATGCTCCGCATTTCCTTAATTTAGCCACACTGAAGATACTCCTGCTCGGAGCGGTGGCGTTTTCTTTCAGTACCGCCGGCGGAGTAATTTTCGCCAAGATTTTGAATTTGTTCCTACCGGAAAAGAGCAAGATCAACCCCTGCATCGGTGCGGCCGGAGTTTCGGCGGTGCCGATGTCGGCACGAGTGGTGCAGAAATTCGTTTCGGATGAGACGAAGGGGGATGTCAATCCCCTGATGCCCGCGATGGGGCCGAACGTGGCCGGAGTTATCGGATCGGCGGTAGCGGCGGGTGTTTTCCTGATGCTGTTATCATAGATTTATCGAAAATTAGTGATATGTGAAAACGGCGGAGTGAGGGTACTCCGCCGTTTTCGTCAAGAAGGATGATTGCAGGCGTTTAGGTCTTTTATCCTTCGAAGTTAGTTTTCTTTCAAGGTCGCTTTGCCGGTTGCGGTGGATAATTCGATCAAAGGTATGTCTGATCCCTTACGGGCCATTTTCGTTACATAAGTGTCGCCGTGGCGGACATAGGTCTTTTCGCTGTCGAAATCGAACGGCGAAACGATTTTCCCTCCGCGGACTTTCGAGGTGAATTCGAAATATCCTTTAATGGGATTGCCATTATAGTCGAGGGTGACTCGTCCGGAAGCCGAAGAAAGAGTCAGGTCGTGTTCAGCCGATTTCCCCAGGCCGACATCGACTCGTCCCGACGCAGTAGAGAACGTGCTGGCCTCTTCCAGCAGGACATCGTTGGCGTAGACATTACCCGAGGCGGTGTTGGCGCGGAATTCTCCGGAACAATTATCGAGTTCGATGTTGCCGGAGGCGGTGTTGAGATCGAGCATGCCGTTGCATTCTCGGAGTTCGATATGGCCTGAGGCGGTATTCGCCTCTATTTCCCCATTGCACCGGACTGCCTCGATATTTCCGGATGCGGTGTTGACATAGATATCGGATTTAAGGTCCTGGACGGAAAAATCACCTGAGGCGGTAGAGAATTTGATTTCGGTTTGTTCGGGGACTTCGACTTTCCACATCGAATTGCCCCGGTTCGATCCGTACATGTCTTCGTCTATAACGATGGACCGGTCGCGCTCCTTGACGATGGGACGGAAGGAATTTTCGGGGCTGTAATTATAATCGACGGATACATGAATCTTGCCGTCCTCGCTTTTGATGATCATGCAATCGCCGCTGACGGTATTGATGGCTACTTTGTCTTTGGCATCGAACGTCCAGGAATTGTCGTTGTTGTATTTGGCGGAGACGGAGGTGCAAATCACGGCGAAAAGAATTGCCGCGGTTAGAAAGAAACGGATAGAGTATTTCATGGCTAACTCCCTCAAGTATTAATTTTATAGTTTTAGATACGGGAGGTTTGGGGATGGGGTTTCAAAAAAGGCGAAAAATTCGGGAATAATTTACTATGTCATTAAAGGATAAGTGTTTAACGCAGGATATTTATTCCACTCTCTTTATCGAAGGCCTTCTAAAGGAAGGCGCTTGATTCCCTGATCAATTCTCCGATGTGTTTCAGGGGGAGTGAAAAATGTCCTTCATTTTCATAATAGCGCTTTTCATCACAATTCAATTTCGCGATTAGTGCTTCTTCTGTATCAGGTGGGACTATCCAATCGATTCCGGCGTACCAGATGGAAACGGGGAAAGCAATATTCGCGGGATCGAACCCCCAATCGCTTATCAACAATTCGATTTCCCTTTCGACCCCTTTTATCGAATCACGCAAGGCTTCGTGGACATTCATAGCCATTAATTTGGAATATCTTGTATCCGTCATAATCTGAGCATCGACTGCCGGGAGGATTTTGCCCGCCGCCCGGCGATTTACCCTGCCTCGATTAATGCGGATGTACCATCGAGCCAGAATAAGAACGACCATTCTTATCAATCGTGGAGTAGTGAGAATTCTTCGGATAAATCGGCCGACACCCTTAGGCGATTGGATTTTACGAAACCAGTCGTGGGATGGAACTCCGCTGCAAATCGTGATTTTATTCAGTCGTTCCGGGATAGTCACTGCACAGGCAAGGGCATAGGGGGCTCCTCCGGATACTGCGAGCAGGCAGAATTCATCGATTCCCAGTTTGTCCGCGAATTCATTTACAGTCTGCGGCCAGTCCATGATGGTTCGGTTCGGTTGATATGTCGACAATCCCATTCCCGGTCTGTCCACGGAAATCAGTCTTACTCCCGCCTCTTCGGCTTCAGTGTGCCCCGCAAAAGCCTGCAGGCGCGATCCGGGAAGGCCGTGAAAAAAGAGAAGCGGCTTGCCATCGGGTTTTCCATAATCGGCGAATCCTATAATCTGTCCCGATTTTAGAGTTAAGGTGCAATTCGGATTCATAAGGGCGCTTTTTCAGATAAGCCGTATAATTCGAACGGCTATTATTCGTTTTTGCCGTTTTTCTTGTTCGATCTATAAGCCACGATGTTGACCTTTTCCAGGGTAATCATCCCTTCGCCGATCATTTTGTCAAGAACCGGAAGGATTTCCTGGATTTTATCCGGCTTGTCGACAATTTCAATTATGATCGGCAGGTCATCCGAAAGCCGCAATATCTTGGTAGTATGAATCCGGCTGTTGGCTCCGAATCCCATCAATCCCCTGATAGCGGTCGCTCCGGCCAGGCCGGCTTCGCGGGCTTTAAGGATGATCGCTTCATGAAGCGGTCTGCCTTCCCAGTGGTCGTTTTCGCCGATGAAAATCCGCAGCAGTTGTCCTTCGCCTTCGATTTTCATATTTCCCTCACTTGATAAAAGTTTTCGCGAAAATAATCGCCCCCCAGACCGCTCCGATTCCGATAATCAGGTGCATCAGGATATTCACCGCTGCCGCGGTATAACGCTGACCTAGGAGCAGTTCGTACGATTCATAGGCGAAAGTCGAATAGGTCGTGAAGGCTCCGAGGAGCCCGATAGTCAGAAACAGGCGCGGGCCGGGACCGAGTGCGGCTTTGGTTTGGACGAGGTACATTAAAAACCCAAGCAGGAAACTGCCGATGATGTTGACCAAGATGGTACCGTAAGGGAATCGCCCGTCGAACCAGCGGTGGACCAGACCGGACAGTGCGTACCGCGAAATGGCTCCGAAAAATCCGCCGCATCCGACAATGAGAAATTTTTCAATCATGAGGACTCCATAACGTTCTATGTTGTATTTCGTGGTAGGAGTTATCAGCCTGTCGCGGCGGTTAACGGCAAACTCCATTGCCGGGTTAAGCAGGATTATATTCAAATACGTGTCTATCCGCAAAGAGAAATGATTAAATCCACTCCAATTCCGTTTTGGTCAGATCGCTGTCCCTTTGGTCCCCGGTATTCAGTACCGTTTTCGGTTCGATGAGCAGGACCGAGGCAGTTCCGGATGCAGCTTCCGGTTTATGCTCAACCCCTTTGGGGATGACAATCATTTCTCCGGGGTGGAGTTCGATTGTCCTGTCCCGCAAATGCATCGACAAATGCCCCTCGATAACCAGAAAAAGTTCGTCATCGTCCTTATGTTTATGCCAGATGAATTCCCCCTCCAGTTTGGCCAGTTTGACATAGTTTTCGTTCAGCTCGGCGATAATTTTGGGGGTCCAGGGCCGGTCGAACAGGCTGAGTTTATCGCTGGGGCTTATTTTTTCTATCTTTTGTAAGTTTTTCATGGCAACTCCGTAGATTTCAGTAAAAATGTGAACTTTCACTGACATCATTTGTCAGTCGGTATCCCTATTATAGTTACAAATGTGATTTTAATAGGCATTGAAAAAAGTAAATTGATGGCTTATTATAGTGAAAATCATGTAATGAAAGTGAGGAGATGATGGCTGTGGGAGCACCCGATCGCAAAAAGGCGCTGGAATCGGCGCTTCATCAGATAGAAAAATCGTTCGGCAAAGGGTCGATTATGCGGCTGGGAGACGACCAGGTTCTTCCGGTCGACACGTTTCCTTCCGGTTCGCTCGGACTGGATTATGCTCTGGGGGTCGGTGGAATCCCGCGCGGCCGAGTTCTTGAGATTTACGGCCCGGAATCGTCGGGCAAAACCACTCTGGCGCTTCATTTTATCGCCGAGGCTCAGAAAAAGGGAGGGATAGCGGCCTTTATCGACGCTGAGCATGCCCTTGACGCTAATTATGCCAGGGCTCTGGGGGTGAAAGTCGACGACCTGCTGATTTCTCAGCCGGATACCGGCGAACAGGCGCTCGATATTGTGGAAACGCTGGTGCGGTCCGGAGCGATTGACATTATCGTCATCGATTCGGTGGCGGCGCTGGTGCCTCGGGCGGAGATCGAAGGGGAGATGGGGGACTCTCACATGGGGCTGCAGGCGCGGTTGATGTCTCAGGCGCTGCGGAAGCTGACCGGGGTGATTTCAAAATCGAAAACGGCAGTGGTGTTTATCAACCAGATCCGGATGAAAATCGGAGTCATGTTCGGCAATCCCGAAACGACTACCGGCGGCAATGCTTTGAAGTTTTATGCGACGATTCGTCTTGATATCCGCAAGATCGCCACAATTAAGGAAAACCAGGAAGTGGTTGGCGGGCGGACACGGGTCCGGGTGGTGAAGAACAAGGTAGCTCCGCCGTTCCGCGAAGCGGAATTCGATATTACGTACGGTAAAGGGATATCGGCATCCGGTGAATTGATCGATTACGCCGCGAAGTTCGAAATTGTCGAGAAGAGCGGAGCCTGGTTCAGCTATGGCGCCGACCGGCTCGGCCAGGGGCGCGAAAACGCCAAGAAATTCCTCGAAGAGAATCCCGATTTGTATCAGGAGATCGAGAAAGCGGTCCGGGACAAGATGGGCTTGGTGCCGGCAAGAGGGGGGAGTTCCGGCGACGACGAAGTCCAGCCGGAGGGCGAGGAGTAGGGGGGGACCGAAGTATTCGGTTCGAGTTACAATTAAATAAGGGCCAAGAATGAAATTGGCTTTTGAAATAAAACTCGCCGAAGGCTATGAGAGCAAATCTCAAATCGCACGAGTATTAACTGAAAGCTGGGTTGGCGAATACGCGTTTTGCCCAAACTGCGGCAAAAATAGGATTGAGAGATATGCTGCAAATAAGCCGGTGGCGGATTTTTATTGCTCTCACTGCCTTGAAGATTATGAACTGAAGAGCAAACAGAAATCAATGGGTAGGAAAATTGTCGATGGCAGGCACGACAAAATGATTGAGAGACTTAATTCGAGTAATAACCCCAATCTGTTCCTATTAAGTTATAATCCAGAAAGTCTATCTGTCATCACCTTTCTTGTCGTACCTAAGCACTTTTTTGTCCCGGGGATGATTGAAAAGCGAAAGCCCTTAAGCCTGAACGCAATAAGAAAGAATTGGGTTGGCTGCAATATTCTGCTTAGCACAATTCCAAAAACCGGGAAGATTTACTACGTCAATAAGGGTCAGGCAATCCCAAAGAAGGATGTCCTCCATAACTGGAAAAGAACTTTGTTTTTAAGGGATGAAAAAGAGCTTTCCGCCAAGGGTTGGTTATTAGACGTTATGCGATGCGTGGATAATCTCAATCAAAAGGAATTCACTCTGAGCGAAATGTATGGCTTCGAAAAAGAACTCAATGATTTACATCCGGATAACAGGCACGTCAGGGACAAGATTCGTCAGCAATTGCAGGTACTACGGGATAATGGCTACCTGGAATTCCTGTCGAGAGGAAGATATCGGTTAGTCTAAAATGGAAGTAAAGGTATCGCCTTTAATCGCGAGATTGGTTCTTCAGTTTAATCCATTCAGGCGACTGCTTGTCATGTGTAAAGGCTATAATGACGATGATGAGAATTTCACTGAACTGGTATGGAGAGATGATAAGGATTTGGATTTCTTCGATAAAGATACTTATCCTGAATTCGCTATTTGGCTATTATAGATAAGAGACCTAGGTCTTCTCACAAATCCGCGAGGCCGGTGGGGCCCATGAGTTTCGCGAAGGCTTCCAGAACCCGGCGATCGTATTCACCCTTAAGCGAAAACATAATCTTCAGAGCCGGATAGGTTTCCATGGCTCCCTGATAAACCCGCTGGGTGGTCATGGCGTCGAAAGTATCCACCACCGCCACGATCTTGCTGAATTCGTGCATCTCACCCAGTTTAAGGCCGTTGGGATAGCCCTTCTGATTGCCCCGTTCATGATGCTGGAGCACCGGGTAGTAGCAGGAAGCATCGATCAGGTCGGTCGAGGTTAAGATTTCCACGCCCCATTTGGGGTGCTTTTTCATCAGTTCGAATTCCACCTGAGACAGGGCCGAACGCTTATTCAAAATCCGTTCCGATATTTTCGATTTCCCGACATCATGCAAAAGCGCTCCGACCCCCAGGTCGTATAGGAATTTTTCGTCCTTGAACCCGAGCTGCTGGGCGAGGGCGATCGAGAAGGTGCAGACGTTCACCGAGTGGGTGTAGGTGTAATAGTCGAAGGAACTAAGCTTGAGCAGATTATGGAAGGCCTCCTGCCCTTTCAGGATATAGCTGACATGGCTTTCCACCAGCTTTTTCGAACGCTGGACATTCTCGCCGTAGGCCGGATTTTCCAGGACATCCTGCATGAGGGTTTTTGAGGTATCGTAGAGGATTCCCGCTTTTTTCTCTTCGGGGATGGTCTGGTCGGTCAGGATTTTATCGAGGTTCTGTTCGATATATTTCTGGTATTTGGCCTTCGATTTGGAACTGACATAGAGCCGGGTAACCTTGTTGTCGACCAGCTTCATCCGGGTCCGTTCGGTGAAGGGAAGGTCGGCCGAGCGATAGAGGACCATTTCACCGCCGATTTTGATGAAAAGATCGAAACTCAGGATGGTATCGACCCGGAGGGAATCCAGGTAAACCGGGATATATTGCTGATCGATTCCGTGCTGAGCGGACGATTTAGGCGTAATCAAAGACATTCCGGTACCAGTTCAATTTTTACACATTCCATTGAATTAATTATCGGTCGAAGGGGGCTTTTTCCTTATAAAAAAAAGCCCCGATTCTGCCGGAATCGAGGCTTGCAGGAGGAGGGATTAGAAATACCGCTATACTTTAAGCGCCATAATTTTTTATGGTCATCAGAACCGAGCTGAGCGATTTGGTGATGTTAGTCAAAACCTTGGAATAGCGCTTCAAAAGCTCGCTATACTGCCAGCGCATTTTGAAGGCTTCTTCGGGAAAATCGAACAGGTTGAGCAGGGTTACCCGGTAGATTTCATCGAGATATTTTATCACGTAGTAGGGGTATTCCGGAAGGTTCTGGTCGGTGATATCCCCCTTGGCCAGGCGGTCGCGGTAGAGCTCGACCTTTTCGAGGATGACGGTGCCGAAACACCAGGGGGTCATAATAACTCCGAAGGAGGAGCCGTCGATATAGAAATTCCGCGCGGTCCGCAAAACCTGCTCGACAATGACTTTGCGAGCGGTGTAATACGCTATTGATTCAGTATGATTGTTGGAAGTGGTTTCGAGCTTGTCTTCGATCTCGGCCAGTTCCCCTGAGCATTTGGCGTAGACATTTTCCAGGAAGAGATAATAATCGTCGAAATAGACCTTCACATTTTCCGAAAGCGTATAAATATAGAAGCCGTCGTCGTCCCGGTGAACCTTAGGTTCCTGGGCAGACTGGAGTTTTTCGAGAGTAAATCCGCGCTGAAATTTTCCGTCTAGCATAATCCTGCTCCTTTTGCTCGGTGTCCGGATATCGTTCGAGCAAACCCTGTGCCTCGGGGATTATTTGTCGTTGCCAATCTGAAAGGTGGAGCTTTACATCAGCGTTACATTATGCTCTGCAATGACTTACGATGCATGGGGGGGTATTATATTATTGGCTCGAAGCGGGATTTTATGGGAGACATGGGCTTCCGAAGTCGGCTTTCGGATAGTGAAATTATGAAGCCGGCTTCACATTTGCAAAGTCGTTATTCGTTATATCGCGGCAGGAGTACAATCGCAGATGGAGTTGTCGATGATTGCAACGCTGATTTCAGACGGTATGCAAAAATTATACAGGGGGTCGGGGTCGGTGTAATTCGTTGGCTGAATTGTAAATAATTTGAATTCATTGTCGATAAGAAAAGCATTAATGAGTAAACCGGTTTTCCCGTCAGGTACAGGAAAACTGATACGTGCATCCGATAGTAGGGAGGAAGCGCAATGCCCACTCGCACTCGTAAAACCGTGAGCCGTAAAACTACGAGCCGCAAAACTCGCACTCGTAAGACGACTCGCAAGGCCGCTCCGAAGCGGACCACCCGTCGCCGTACTGCCAAAAAGGCGGCTCCTCGTAAGACCGTCCGTCGCAGCACTGCCCGGAAGACCACCGCTCGCAAGGCCACGACTCGGCGCAAACCGGCTCGCAAGGCCGTGAGCAAGACTTCGGCTCAGAAGACGACGTACCGTCGCAAACGGACTCGTAAAGCTGCAAGCCAGAATCAGGCTCAGCAGCCGACTTACCGCCGCAAACGGACTCGCAAGGCTTCGTCAGACTGGCAGAAGCCGCAGGCAAGGAAAGCCAGCAATCGCAGAACGACCCGTAAAGCTGCTGCCCGTCGCACCACTCGTCGTCGGACCAGACGCTACTAAGCGGTCGAAACGCTTCAATAAATACCCCGTTCCCTATGGGACCGGGGTATTTTTTTTATCACTTCGCTTCAAAAATTAATTGCATCATGCATCCGCTCCGGACTATCATTGGTAAACCCGGAGGTATTCGATGAGAAGATTAATTCCAGTGATGTTATTATTGCTAATTGCATGGCCGGCGGCGTTGGCTCAGGATGAGCAGGATGTCCTCGGCATGATGTTCGATTCGGTCGGATATACGCGGGCGGATATCGGTTTCCACCCGAAAGGATATTGGAACCGCTACCCCCTCGATATCCCCTATCGGCTGACCTCATTCGATGATCTCTTCGCCGAGCCGTTCAAATTAATCGATTATGCCAGGACCATGGAAGCGGCGGCGGAGAAGTATCTGGATCCGGCCTTTCTCGATACCACCTCGCTGGGGCTGTACTATCTGACCTATTCGCTGGGGGTAGATCGCAAACAGGGGGGATTCAGAAATTACTCGCCGAATCTGATTCCGGTTAAGGATTCCGTAAATCCTCTCGAGAAAGCCCTGGAGCGGCTTTATCTTGCGTCCGGCGAACAGGCGGAGGGGCTGACTTTCGGGACCGAGGGAGGCTGGCCCCCGTTCAGGAACGAAATCAAGGAAATCGGGAACCACATTGATAAGAGGACGGAACTGATCCTGGCCGCTGCTGTCGTCAATCTGGAGGATATCATTCGCTGGAGAAACCTGGCTTTCCGCCGGTGCGATGTCAGGGCCATGCAGAAGGTATACGGTTTGAGGGACCTTTCATCGACGCAATCCGACGGGACGGTTTATCATCCGGAAATCGACGATATCGCCGCGACAATCGACTGGCCCTCGTTGCACTACGCCGGGCTAAAGGGCGCGACCCTGGCTGAATTCCTGGCCGATTCGCTCGATGCCGCCGCATTTGCCTCTGATAAGAAATCGACCATATCGACTCCTTACGGTGATTTCATCCTTATTGGAAAAGACTATTTCAAAAAATCGAGCGAAAAGAGAATAAATATCAATAATGCCCTGCTGGTAATCGATTTCGGAGCTGATGGAAACTATTCGGGATGTACCGGCGCTAACGGAGGATTGTCGAATCCCGTTTCGATATTCATAGACCTCGGCGGAAATGATAAATATCCCTGCGAAACCGACCAGCCTTCGCTTGGCGCAGGAATTTTGGGTATCGGGGTTTTCTATGAAAAAAACGGCAATGATAATTTCGATACAAAGAATTTGACCCAGGGATGCGGGCTGTTCGGAGTCGGAATTATGTTCGATCGGGAAGGGATTGATAAATACAGTGCCGAGCTTTCGGCTCAGGGGTGCGGTTATTTCGGCATTGGGCTTTGCTTTGACGCTTCGGGCGATGATGAGTATTACCTGTACGGCGACGGCCAGGGTTACGGAGGAGTCGGCGGCGGGGTTGGAGTGCTGGCCGATTTTTCAGGAAACGACCGCTATACCGGCGAGCCGTATTCCGAAGTTTTCAATCGCGGGGACTATCATTCGGAAAATAAAATTAACGGTAATGGGGTACAGGGAGTCGGATTCGGGCGCCGGGGAGATGGTTCCGACGGTCATTCCTGGGCGGGAGGACTGGGCGCGATTATCGATATATATGGCAACGATCATTATCGCTCCGGCAACTGGTCTTTGGGATGCGCCTATTGGTTTTCGACCGGTATCGCGGTAGACAAATCGGGCGATGATTATTACGAATCATGCTACTTCACTCAGGGGTCGGGAGCACATTATTGCAATGGGATTCTGCTCGATGAAGGAGGAGCCGACCGTCACGAACTATTCGAAACCGCCGGAGCGGGGCTCGGTTTCGGATGGGATTATACCAATGCATTTCTGATAAATATCGGCGGCGACGATTCCTACTATGCCAATATGATCTCGATGGGGTTGGCTCAAATACGTTCCAATGCTTTTCTTGTGGATGTCGGCGGGAATGATAAATACCTGTTGAAAAAGGGGACTCCGGGGCTGGGCGAGGCAACCTATCGCGAAGATTATCGCTTCCCGCGAGATCTGGCACCGTACTATTATTACAGCAAATCGTTCGGAGGATTTATCGATATCGGCGGACAGGACGAATATATTTCATTCGACGATACCGGCAAGTCTCCGCATTTCGTGGCAGCGAATAATACCGTCTGGTTCAATCCTTCAAAAAGCGATTCAACCTATGGTGCCGATAATTTCGGAGTTGGCGTGGATATCGAGGATGGGATTATTCCCGAGCTCGAGAAATGGAATAAATAAAAAAGGCCGGGAATCGACTTCCCGGCCCTTCTGAAGCTTAATCTCGCTATTTTTTCTCGCCCGATTTATCTCCACGGAGCAGGGATACTTTCAAGAGCGGAGGTGTTACCAGAGTGGTTACAATGACCATGATAACCACTGCCGAATAGGTTCCAGAAGAAACAACCGCTTCTCCATCGAGCACCAATTTCGCGCCAATTCCGGCGAAAATCAAACCCACCTCGCCGCGAGGGATCATCCCTAACCCAATGGACATGCGATTGATGGTCTTGTCGAATATGGCCAGTGAGCAAACCTGTTTGCCCAAAATCGCGACAAATGTCAGGACTCCGGCAAAGGCCAGAATATCGACATGGCCAAAGGTATTCAACTCCACCATCATCCCCATTCGAACGAAAAATATCGGAATAAGGAATATGCCGATCGGTCGAACCAATTCTTCGATGTGATGATCACCGCGATCGGTAAAGGTCTTATAATGAACATCATCGAGGATGAGGCCGGCAGCGAATGCTCCGACAATAGGGGCCAAGCCGATCATATCGGCGAGATAGGCCAGAAGAAAGCAGATCATAAGGGCGATGGAAAGAAGAACTCCCTGCCCTTTCAACTTGCTGCCGATTTTGAAAATCTTGGGACTTAGAATCGTTCCGAGCGCAATTGCAACCACCACGAAACCGACCGCCTTAAGGACGATAATCAGGACTTCAGCAGAACCAATGCCGTCTCCTCCGGTCGAAGCGGCGTTAATGATTCCCACAACTACCGCCAGAATTACCAGCCCCATGATATCGTCGATTACCGCCGCGCCGAGGATGATTTTGGCTTCCCGGGTGCGGATTTTACCGATATCCTGCAAAACTCGGGCGGTGATACCGACCGAAGTAGCGGTCAGGGTCGCTCCGATGAATATATGAACGTAGGTTGAGGCGTTTGGGAGAAACCAGATCGCCACACCCCATCCCAGGATAAACGGAGCGATAACTCCGAAGGTGGCAACCATGAACGAGGCCACCCCGACACTCATCATTTCTTTAAGCGAGGATTCCAGGCCGACTTCGAAAAGGAGGATGATGACCCCGATTTCGGCCAGGACTTCAAGAGTAATACTATGTTTGAACGGTTCAAAGGCGTCGAATCCGACCAGGTGAAGATTTCCCAGAACCATCCCGATAATCAATTCACCCAGTACGGCCGGTTGTTTGAATCTTTCAAAAAAATCTCCTCCCAGCTTGGCCGCCAGAAGGATGACTATCAATCCCAATAATACTTCGGCAACCTCATTGCTGCCGTGACCCTCCGCAGGGGATGCTCCGTTTTCAGCTTCGCCTCCGGTGGATCCGAAAGCAAGCGAAACCAAAAGATATCCCATGATAATAATCAGGGCGAATATGGTTCGACGCGTCGTCAGGAGTCGTGACACCTTCATCCTCCGTTTTTCTAAATCCAATACCAAAATATCCGCAGAAGTTAAAGGGCCGAAGGTTCTTTGGCAAGTTAATTCTGGCGAAAACAGGTCTATCCGATATTTAAAGAGACACCGTGAAGAAGGCTTAGGCCGCACCAAAAACGCCTTGCAATTCAAGGCGTTAAATGCTATAATCTAAGCCCTGCCGGGTTAAGGCTGCGTTAGGAACATAATCCGGCCGTTTTGGTATAAGCCCTTGGGAAAACTGCTATAGAAATTCGATGAAGGAATTGAGTGTTATGAAATCATACCAAAGACTCACCATTTTTATTCTCGCCACAATATTGCTGTCTGCCATTACCGGATGCGGGACGGGATCGGATAAGGGTAAGGTCCTGGCCGAGGTCGGCAACGACGTCATCTATGAAAAGGATATGGAGGATATTATCAAAAGGGAAGCGCGGAATTTCAGGACCTATGATGACGAACTGAAATACCGCAAAGACCTACTTGATTCCATGATTGTCCAGAGACTGCTGATAAAGGCGGCTTATGATCGCAAAATTGACGAAGTGGAAGAGGTCAGCCGGCTGGTACTGGGAAATCAAAACAAGTTCCTTTTGGATGTTTTGTATCAGCGTGAAATCGAAGACAAAGCCAAGGCGAGTGATGACGAGGTTCGAGACTGGTATAACAAAATGGAATACAAGTACAAAGTCTCGCATATTCTGGCAGCGACCGAAGATACCGCCCAAATAATTCTGGATTCGCTGCGAAATGGAGGGAACTTCGAGGACCTGGCCGTCAATTTTTCCAAGGACCCTTCGGCCATAAGGAATCGCGGAGAACTCGATTATTTCGCCTACGGACAAATGGTTCCGGAATTTCAGGAGCAGGTATTGAAAATGGCTCCAGGCGAGATTACAACGCCGTTCAGGACCAGGTACGGATGGCATATCGTGCGGCTGCAGGATAAGATACCCAATGCCGAGCGCCGCAGTTATGAAGCGATGGAAGAGAGCATCAAGGACGCTATCCTGAAAAACAAGAAAGGTGCGTTGATGGAGGCCTTCAACGACTCGTTGAAAGCCAGCTTCCCGATAGCTATCGATACCGGGACTGTCGCTTACCTGATGCATAAACGAGAAATACTTTATCCTCCGCATATTTTGAAGAATTTGCCGCGTAATGACTACGATTTGGATCAACTCGATCGCAACGATAAGGAATTGATTCTGGCTAACTGGAAGGGGGGGCAGATTACCGTCGGTGAATACCTGAGCGAGGTCCCAAAGCTGAAAAACTATATAACTCCCCCCGATCTCGACAATTACGATTCCCTGGCAAGTATCATTTTCCAACTGAACGTAATGGAACTACTGGCCGCGGAAGCACGCCGCCAGGGTTTGGAAAACGATCCTTTGTATGAGGAAAGGCTGAAGGATTTCCGCGAGCTGGCCATGGCCGATATTATGAAGAACGATTCGCTGGCTCTTCCGGATGCGCCCGACGAAGGGGAAATGAGGCAATATTACGAGGATAATATCGACGAGTTCCGCGAAGCACCATCGATAGACGCCTACGAAATCATGATCAACTCCAAAGAGAAGGCGTTGAAATACCGCCGGGAGATCAAGAGCCTCAGTAAATTCAGGGAAATCGCGGCAGTAGAAACGGAACGCCCCGGAAAGCGTGAGGAAAAGGGAGCGCTCGGCTATATCACGGAACGGTCCTGGGGACGCTTTTACAAAGCGGCCGACTCCACCCCGGTGGGGGGAATAACCAACCCGATCGAGATGGCGAACGGCATGTATTCGATTATCTATGTTCAGGATAAGAAAGGGGAATCGATAAAGCCATTCAATCAGGTGATGGGCCAGATTAACACCACGCTTTTGAAGGAACGGCGCGACAAGGTCTTTGCCGAATGGGTCGAAAAGAAAAAGGGCGAAGTAAGTATTACCATCAATGAAAACAATCTCCGGGCCTCAATCGATAAAAACAAATATGCCGGCGCCGAAGAGGCCCCTCAGGGATAGGGGAAAATGAAAAGGATCTTTTATCTAATACTCGCATTAGCGGCAATTAACAGCTGCTCAGTCGCGAAGGATCCGATTGAACGGATTGTGGCGGTCGTCGGCGATGAACCGATTATGTCTTCGGAACTGGCGGCACAGATTCAGTTAATAGCCATTCAACAGGGTATCCGACCGAAGTCGGAGGAAGAGGTTGAGGCTTTCCAGGAAAAAGTGCTTCAGGATATAATCGCCGAGAAATTACTGCTGATTGAAGCGAGAAAAGACACCACGATAATTGTAACCGACGATCAAATCGATGCTGCGGTCAATGAACATATCGCCAGACTGATAGAGCAATTCCCTTCGGAAGAGGCTTTCCTGGGAGAACTCGGCCGTGAGGGGCTGACGCTTCGTGCCTTTCAAAAAAGGCTTCGTCCCGAAATGGCAAACCAGCTGTTGAAACAGCAGTTGATAAATCGCAAATTGTCCAGCATTTCGATCTCTAACCAGGAAGTGCAGGAGTTCTATGTTGAGTTCAAGGATTCGATTCCCGATCAACCGGAAGCGGTTCGTCTGGCTCATATTCTGATATCTTTCCAGCCTTCCGGGGGGACCGAGGATTCCGCAAAGAAGGCTGCCGAACAGGTGCGTGAAAACGCCGCGGCCGGAGCCGATTTCGCCAGTCTTGCGATTGCCTATTCGGACGGTCCGGGGGCGATCAGCGGCGGGGATCTGGGATTTTTATCCCGTGAGGATGTCATCCCGGACTTCGGACGGATAGCCTTCAATTTGGCTCCGGGGGAGATATCGGCGGTGTTTCGTACCGAGTACGGTTATCACATCGTCAAATGCGAGGAAATCCAGGGAACCCAGGCGCATCTCAGGCAAATATTATTCGAAATTAAGCCGACTGCGGCCGATTCGGTCCTGAGCTATAAGTTGGCTGATTCCCTATTGACCGCAATTTCGGAAGGGGCGGATTTCCGGGAAGTGGCCAAGGTATATTCTGCCGACGACGAGACCCGCAAGTCGGGCGGGGAACTCGGCTGGTTTGCGGTTGCATCTCTGCCTCCGGGATTCGAAGTCGCCATGGCACATTTGACTGAAATCGGCGATGTGTACGGACCGGTAGAATCCCAGTACGGTCTGCATATTCTGAAATTGATGGAACGGCAGGAGGCGAGGCATATTACCATCGATTCCGATTTCGATCAGATTAAGAATATGGCACGTCAGGCCAAAACAGGTGAAATGGTAGACAAGTGGATCGATGAGATTCGGCAAAAAGTATTTGTCGATGACCGTCTTTTCGGCGATTAACGGCAATGCGGCTTGACCTGTTTTTATCCAGGACCGGTATAATCAAACGGAGGTCCATAGCCAAGGAATTGGCTGATAACGGACTGATACGGATTAACGGAAATGCGGGCAAGGCTGGGAAAGAAGTCGAAGCCGGCGATATTATTCAAATTTCCGGAAATAGAGCATTGACGATAGAAATTCTGGCGGTGCCATCCGGTTCCGTTAAGAAAACCGACCGCGAGAGATACTTTAAGACCCTCGATTCGAATTGAGCCCGGCGAACTCGACCTTTTTGGAACTTAGGTATTGATTTTTAAGGTCGAATCGACGTAATTGGTTGATATCACAATTCATTTGGAAATAAGTTGTAATAAATAACGCAAGGGATTCGGAGAAAAAAATATGAAGATTACGGAAAAGACCCAGGGTGATGCCGTTGTAATAGGTCTTGAGGGGAAAGTGATGGGGGGACCGGATGCCACCCTTTTCCACGGCAAGCTTCATGAATTCGTCAATTCCGGCCGCAAGAAAATCGTTATCGATCTGGCCAAAGTCGAATGGATGAGTTCGGTCGGTTTGGGGATGCTTATTTCTGCAATGACCACCATGAAAAACAATAATGGCCAATTGCATCTGGCCAATGTTACCGAGAATATAGAATCTCTTTTGACCATTACCCGGCTGGTAACCATTTTCCAGACATTCGATTCGCTTGATGAAGCCATTGCGGCTTTCAAATAGTCTTCGATATTGATTACAGATTATCGGGCGGTCCGGGACCGCCCGTTTTATTTGTGTCGCGCTCGATTTATCGATATTTGTTGTTGCCGCAAAACAAGATTGGCTTATATTCTCTTTCCCCGGGAATTGAATGATGCAAAAATTTTTGGAAAATTTGAATTCGGTTCAGTACGAAGCGGTGACTACCACCGAGGGGCCGCTATTGGTCGTGGCCGGAGCAGGGTCAGGCAAGACCAGGGTTCTTACCAGCCGCGTGGCCTATATCCTGCTCCAGAGGCTGGCCAATCCCTATAATATCCTGGCGGTTACATTTACCAACAAAGCCGCGCGCGAGATGAAGGAGCGCGTGATTTCACTTCTCGGATCGGATATTCAATCGCTGACCATATCCACCTTTCATTCCTTCTGCGCTATGCTCTTGAGACGTGAAGCGGAAGCAATCGGGTACCCCTCCAATTTTACCATTTTCGATGAAGACGATGCCCAGTCACTGATAAAATTCTGTCTTGAGGAGTTGAACTTATCGAAAACCCAGTTTACTCCAAAATCGCTGAGGCGGAAAATATCGGACGCCAAGAACCGTATGGAGGATGCCGCAGCCTATTCGCAGAAAGCCTCGGGATACTTCGAAAAAAAAACGGCCGAAATTTATACTTCGTATGAAAGACGGCTGCGGTCCTGCGGCGGGTTCGATTTTGACGACCTTATTTTCAGAGCGGTACAGATATTGAGCGGGCGTGAGGATATCCGAAATAAGTACCGTAATAAATTCAAGTATATCCTGGTCGATGAGTACCAGGATACCAACCACACCCAGTACCGCCTGTTGAAACTACTGGTCGGGGAATCGCAGAATATCTGCGTGGTTGGGGACGAGGACCAGTCGATTTACGGATGGCGCGGGGCCGATATTTCGAATATCCTCAATTTCGAAAAGGATTTTCCCGGCGCCAAAGTCATCAAACTGGAGCAGAATTACCGCTCGACCGAAATCATTCTCAAGGCGGCCTCGACCGTCATCGCCAATAATTACAGCCGCAAGGAAAAGACCCTCTGGACGGAATTGAAAGAGGGGGATCCGGTCAGGCTGATTATGACCGATGCCGCCTCCGATGAAGCCGCGGCGGTAATCGGATATGTGGAACAGAATCGTCAGCGGTACAGGCTGAAGGATATGGCAATATTGTATCGAACCAACGCCCAGTCCCGCGCCTTTGAAGAACATTTGCGGCGGTTGAACCTGCCGTACCAGATTATAGGGGGGATTTCCTTTTACCAGCGTAAGGAAATTAAGGACCTTGTGGCGTACTTGAAACTAATCGCCAATCCAAGAGACGACGTCTCGTTTACGCGTATCGTGAATTTCCCCAAAAGAGGAATTGGGGATACATCGCTCGCGAAACTGAGAGAATTCGCCACCGCGAATAACATATCACTGCTGGAGGCTTCTCATCGGGCGGAAGCCTGTTCCGAACTGGGGAACCGTCCCACCAAGCTCCTTCTCGATTTCGCGGTCTTTGTCGATAAATTCATAGAGCTGAAGCAACACGCCGATATCGAGACCGTCGCGCAGCAGCTGGTGGATGAACTCAGGCTGCCGGAGGTCCTCATCCAGGAGGATGATCTGCTGGGGCAGGAACGGGTAAAAAACGTCGAAGAACTTATAAATGCGGCCGGAGAGTTTACTTCCGGTTCCGCCGAACCGACCCTCGACAATTTCCTTGCGGAGATATCCCTTTATACCGATCTCGATGAGTACCGTGAAATCGAAGACAAAATCACGCTGATGACTCTTCATGCCGCCAAGGGGCTGGAATTCGACGCGGTTTTCATGGTCGGACTCGAGGAAGGGCTTTTCCCTCTGGCCCGGACGATCGATGAACCGATGCAGCTCGAGGAAGAGCGCAGGCTCTTTTATGTCGGTGCCACTCGCGCCAAACGGAACCTCTATTTATCTTATGCCGCTAACCGCGGAAGATACGGCGACATCGATTCGATTCCGTCACGCTTTATCAAGGAACTTCCGCCGGCCCTCGTCGACACCGACGATCGCCGCAGTTATGTCCGTGACGGTTACGGCAAGGTCCAGACGTCGATGTTTCCATCGGTTGGTCAGGAGGTCCCCGAAGATGGGTATCAATATGAGTATGAGGAGAATGAAATTCTCCGAGTGGGACGAATTGTCCAGCACGCCACTTTCGGGAGGGGTAAGATTGTCAGGGTCGAAGGGGCCGGAGATTCTTTGAGGGTCGATATCTTATTCACCGGCATAGGGATAAAGAAAATAATGCCGCGCTATGCCAGCCTGAAAATTATTGGCTGATTCCCATACGATTTTTCATTTCAGAACGCCCTGTACATATTCTGGACGTAAATTTGCGCCATTTGGTGTCGATACTTTTAGCATACTCACGAGCCCCCCTAATCTTGAGTGTGAAAGGTATATAAATGGAGAAAACCAGCCCCAAAGAAATTGTGGCGGGAATCAGTCAGATTGGCGCACTACCGCAGACCCTGGCGGCCGTCCTGAAGGTATTGAACAATCCGAATGCCGGAGCCAAAGATATTTCGCAGGTTATATCGTCTGATGTCTCGCTGACATCATTAGTTTTGAAAATGGTGAATTCGGCGCATTATGGACGGCACCGCCGCGTCGCCCGCATTTCCGAAGCGGTTACCCTGATGGGTATTAACAGCCTGAAAGTGCTTACTCTGTCCAGTTCAGTGTTAAGCGTGATGAACCGCAAGGAACTGGCGGAACGGCACAGCATCAAGCGGATATGCCGGCATCTGATCGAAGTCGCCGCGACCGGACGGAGTATTGCCCAGGCGGCGAATTGCTGCGACCCCGAAGAAGTTTTCGTATCGGGGATGCTGCATGATGTCGGCATAATCATCATGGTGCTGTATTTTCAGGAGAAATATTTCGACTTGATTTCCAATATTCGTGCCCGCAAGCAGGGCTTTTTGAAGGCCGAGAAAGAGGTTTTCGGGTGTAATCATTGCGAAGTCGGAGCGGAACTGGTCGAAACCTGGAAATTGCCGCCGAAGCTGACCTTTGTGGTGCAAAATCATCATAACCCGGATGCGCCCAGAATTATCCCAGACGAAGCCATGCTGAATGACGTCATCTCGCTGGCCGACCGCATTACTCTCGGGCCTTTCGACGAAAATGAACCGGATATCGAGGGCAACATCGATTTCATCCATATGGTTTCCGGGCGCCTGAAGCTCAATTATGACAGCCTGAATAATATCCGCAAGGAATCCATAGTCCAATCCATCAAACTGGCCCAGTACCTGGAACTCGATACCGGCGATCTGATTGATATTTTATCCGACGCCAACAGCAAGCTGGCCGAGTTATATATATCGCTCGAAAGGATTTATCTCGAAAAGCAGGACCTTCAAAAGAAACTGCTGAAAAGCGAAGCGCCGTTCGAACCGACTCCGGTTTAAGAAGATAGACAACAACCAGAGATTCCTTTGTTTTCAATAGCCCCGTGGCCCATAAGGCCCCGGGGATTTTTTATCCATATTTTTTAAAAAATGGTTCTTATTCCGGCGCGGATTGATTAAATTGGGGGTCGGCAAAAAATCAGGTGGAAGAAATGAAGATAGAATACGGCGAAGAAAAACTCGAAATAAAGACGTCACTTCCGGTTCTCCCATTAAGGGATATTGTGATATTTCCGCATATGATTTATCCTTTGCTGGTGGGGAGGCAATTCACGATTTCGGCGCTGCAGGAATCGATGGTCCTTGATAAATTTATATTCCTTTGCGCACAGAAAAGCCCCTCGATTGAAAATCCCGCCCGGGAAGATCTCAACGAAACCGGCGTGATTGCACGCATCCTTCAAGTGATGAAATTACCGAACGGGACACTGAAAGTCCTGGTCGAGGGGATTGTTCGGGCCCGGATAAAAATATTCAAAAAAACCGGCGGCTATTTCACGGCACGGGTGCAGGTGATTCCTTTCGATAACTCGAGAGATAAAGAGACCGAGGCCCTATCGCGCATGGTCGGCGAGCTTTTTACGCAATATGTCAGGATGAATCGTCGTGTTCCGGAAGAAATCCTCCTGTCGGTTTCCGCCATCGATGATTACCAGCGGCAGGCCGATACGATTGCAGCGCACCTGCTGCTCAAGATGGAACAGAAGCAGGAAATCCTGAATATGGAGACCGTCAAGGAGCAGATGTCGCGGCTTTCGGAAATTCTCCGTTCGGAAATCGAAATATTGCAGCTGGAACAGAAGATCGACGGGACAGTCAGAGAATCTTTATCCAAGGATCAGAAAGAGTTTTACTTAAGGCAGCAGCTTAAGGCCATCAAGGAAGAATTGGGGCAGGGAGAGGATGCTTCGAGTGAAGTGGACGAACTCCTGGCCAGGGTCGCCAAGCTGAAAATCCCCAAGGAAGTCAAATCCAAGGTCGAAGAAGAAATCGGCAAGCTTGCCAAGATGCACCCTTATTCCGCGGAATCGGCCGTGGTGAGGGGTTATGTCGACTGGATTGTCGCTCTGCCGTGGGGGATTTTCACCGAGGATCGCCAGGATTTCAAGAAAGTAAAGAGAATTCTCGATGGCGACCATTATGGCCTCGATAAAGCCAAAAAGCGAATACTCGAACACCTGGCGGTGCTGAAAGTGGCCGGGAAAGTCCGCGGGCCGATACTATGCCTGGTCGGCGCTCCCGGAGTCGGAAAAACCTCGGTGGGACGTTCCATCGCACGGGCGCTTGACCGGAAATTCGTCCGGATGTCGCTGGGAGGAATACATGACGAAGCAGAAATCCGGGGACACCGGAGGACCTATATCGGGTCGCTTCCCGGTCGGATCATACAGCTATTGAAAAAGGCAGGCTCATCGAATCCGGTTTTCCTGCTGGATGAAGTCGATAAAATTGGACGGGATTTCCGCGGGGATCCGGCGGCAGCGCTCTTGGAAGTGCTCGATCCGGAGCAAAACAGCACCTTTTCCGATAATTACCTCGAAATCGATTTCGACTTATCGAAAGTCCTGTTCATCACGACGGCCAATCTGGTGGCTGGGATTCCTCCGGCTCTTCTGGATCGCATGGAGATTATCGGTCTTCCGGGATACCTGGAACACGAGAAGCTGCGCATATTTATGGATTTTCTGCTGCCGAAGGTGAAAAAGGAACTGGGGCTGGATAAAGTCAAAATCGACTTCACCAGCGAGGCGGTATCGGAAATCATTCGTGAATATACCCGCGAGGCGGGAGTCCGGGAACTGGAGCGTAAGCTGAATGCCATACTGCGGAAAGTCGCGCAGCAGCTTGCCGAAGGGAGCAGGAAGCGGAACTTCAAATTCGGGAGTAGCAAGATTAACAGCTTCCTTGGAGCCCCGAAATATATTTCAACCGATATCAAGTTAAAGCCGGAACCGGGATATGCCATCGGTTTGGCTTATACCGAGGCCGGAGGTGAAGTTCTTCCGATCGAAGTATCCCTGATGAAGGGGGCCGGAAAATTGAATCTCACCGGGAAACTGGGAGAAGTGATGCAGGAATCGGCCTCGGCGGCACTGTCGTATATTCGGAGTCGTGCACCTAGGTTTGGCCTGGCGAACGACTTCTTCGATAAACTGGAAATGCATATTCACGTTCCCGAGGGAGCGGTACCAAAAGACGGTCCTTCGGCAGGGATAACGATCCTTACCGCGGCTCTGTCGGCTCTGACGCGGAAGTCAATTCGTCCAAAATTGGCGATGACCGGAGAAATTACTTTAACCGGAGATGTCCTGGCGATCGGAGGATTGAATGAAAAATTACTTGCCGCCAAGCGTTCCGGCATTACCGATGTCATCGTTCCGTTCAGGAACAAGAAAGATATTCCCGAATTGCCGAAGGAACTGAAAGAAGGTCTCAGGCTGCACCTGGTCAAACGCATCGATGATGCCATCAAGTTAGCCTTTAACGGGCATCCGATGTTAAAAGAATCGAAAGGCGTCAGAGCCGGGAAGAAAAAGCCGGCGCATTAATACCGCCGGTATGATAAATGGCACACAGTGCGGAATTTTATCGGTCGTTCAGCAATGCAGGGGAAATTCCATCCGATAATCGCGCTCAAATAGCTTTCGCGGGAAGATCGAATGTCGGCAAATCGTCGCTGTTGAATCGCCTCGTGGGGCAAAAAAAGCTGGCCCGGACATCGAAAACTCCCGGCCGGACCCGGCTGATAAATTTATTCCTGATAGATAACAGCTTTTACTTCGTGGACCTACCCGGCTACGGCTACGCCAAAGCCTCGAAGGCGGACAAGGCCGCCTGGGGAAAAATGGTCGAGAAGTTTTTTGAAAAGAAATTGAATCTTAAAGGGCTGGTGCTGCTGCTCGATTGCCGCAGGGATCCGACCGAGGACGATATGATAATGATCGACTGGCTGGATAGCAGCGGTATCAATTATATCATCGCCCTGACCAAGGCGGATAAATTGAGCAAAAGCCGGCTGATTCAGAAGCAGAAACAGCTTGAGAAGGCTTTTTCGGTCGAGGTTATTCCGTTTTCCACTTTATCGGGAATAGGGCGTAACGAAATTTGGGCCTGGATTGACCGGGCGGTCAAAAATCGTGCAAATTGATGTTTTAAAAGGATAGAGAGATGGGCAAAAATACTATCGTGGTAGGCTGCCAGTGGGGCGATGAAGGGAAAGGCAAGGTGGTCGATCTTCTGGCCGAACGAGCCGATGTCATCGCCCGCTTTCAGGGAGGAGCCAACGCCGGGCATACGATTCAAGTCGGCGGCAGGAAATTAATCCTTCATTTGATTCCTTCCGGCGTAACCTACCCGGATAAAAAATGCTACATCGGGAACGGTGTGGTGATTGACCTCTTCGGCATGATCGAGGAACTGGAAGCGCTGAACAGCCAGGGTATCCAAACCAAAGGGAGACTATTTATCTCTTCAGCGGCGAACCTGGTCCTGCCGTACCATAAACTGATTGATACCATTGAAGAGAAAAGGCGCGGAGGAGAAGGAATCGGGACCACACTGCGCGGTATCGGTCCGGCGTATCGCGATAAGGTCAGCCGCTGCGGAGTCCGTATGGCCGATTTATTCGTTCCCGACCGTCTGAAAAGGAAGCTGGATAATCAGAAAAAGCTGAAAGCGGAATACCTTACCGGTTCGGAAGACGAACGGGCCAATCTGGAAAAGATTTATGACGACGTGATGGCGGTCGCTCCGCGCTTCAAAGAATGCGTGGTGGATGTATCGCTGGAACTGGTCAGGCATGATAAAGCGGGGAAAGCGATCCTGTTCGAAGGAGCGCAGGGAGCGATGCTGGATGTCGACCTGGGAACATATCCCTTTACGACTTCGTCGAATACTACGGTTGGTGGGGCTCTGACCGGATTGGGGATCGGGCCGAAAATGTTCCATGAGATAGTCGGAGTGGTCAAGGCCTATACCACCCGCGTTGGCGGAGGGCCGTTCCCGACCGAATTGATTGACGAGACAGGGATTGCGCTGAGAGAAACCGGCGGGGAGTACGGAGCGACTACGGGACGTCCGCGGCGGACAGGGTGGCTGGATCTGATCCTATTAAAACATGCCTGCCGCATTAATGGTATCGAGAAGCTGGCCATTACCAAGCTGGATGTTCTTAGCGCCTTCGACAAACTGAACGTTTGTACCGCCTACCGGCTTAATGGGGATCAGTTCGATGAGGTCCCGCTGGATTTGTCGGACCTTGGCAATATCGGGCCGGTCTATACGGAACTCGAAGGCTGGAAAAGCTCCATTACCGGGTTGACTGATTACGCCAAACTTCCGAAGGCGGCACATAAGTACCTGGATTTCATTGCGGAATTCCTTGGAGTAAAAATCGGCCTGGTGTCAACCGGGCCCTGTCGTGAAGAAACAATCATCGTCGATTTGTAAATCAAGCGGAATTTCGTAGAAGTATACGAATTCGGTTAGAAGACTGCGTTGGACCGGCCCCGCTATTATTGCGGATTTAACTGAATCTGCGAAAAAGGGTCGTATGTTTTTACGAAAACGCGCTATCGGGTTAAATTCCCTCAATTCCCACGTGACTTGTTAAGCATATAAACAGCAAAGATATAACCGGCCGGTTCCGGGTTCGGCACCAAACATGGCACCCCCCTTGCTATATATTGGCTCGGTTGACGGTCGTTTTAGCTTCCTTTTTGATGGCGGTAAAACGCTGAATTTAAAAGGGTGTCACTTTCTTTTCTCAAGGCATGAAGGCCCGTTTGTCGAGGGGATGACGGGCCTTCTGCTTTTGTCTCAAATTCCGGTATTTCAATTTCAATCTTGTTTCAGTTTCCGTAAATTATCACAGAATCGAATCTGACAAGACGGAGGATATATGCTGGATTTGAAAGATAAAGTCGTTGTCATTACCGGAGCCAGCCGCGGGATCGGTGCTGCTATGGTACGGCATTTTGGACTTGAGGGCTCAAAGGTCGTTTTGATTGCGAGAAACAAGGATATGCTGACCGAATCGGCCATGATGGCGGGTTTGACGAAAGGGAATTTTCATTTGATTACAGCGGATATCACCAAAAGAGCCGGAATTAAGAAAATAGCGGCAGGGACCATGAAAAAGTTCGGGCGGATAGATATCTGGATCAACAATGCCGGAGTGGGAGTGCATAAATCCATTCTCGAGACCACCGAGGCGGAATACAACGGGATGTACGATACCAATATGAAAGCGGTCTATTTCAGTTTCCTGGAAGCAATTCCTATTATGCAAAAGCAAAAGCAGGGACATATAATAAATATTTCGTCGGCGTCGGGACTCCGCGGTGAACCGATGATAGCGGTATATTCTTCGTCGAAAGCGGCGCTCAATGCCTTTTCCGAAGCGGTGGCGCGGGAAGTCCGCAACGATGGGATCAAGATATCGGTGCTGGCGCCGGCTTCAGTAGATACCGATTTTGCTTATAATTTCAGCGGCGAACGAAAGCAGAACACCGTTTCAAAGGCCAAAATGAAGCTTACGGCTGACGAAGTGGCCGAAGCGGTGGTGGGAATGGCCAAAGACAATCCCAACGCCTGGACTTCGCTTGCTGTTCTGCGTCCTTTATCGGTGAAATGACCGAAACTTGCCTTATCCTGAATTTCTTGTATATTTCGGAGTATAAAAGAGTGAGGGAATAGGAAGGGGAATATGCCGGGATTAATTTGCTGGAATTGCGGTCAGTCGACCGGTCTTGAGGGTAAGGTCATGAAAACGGATTATTGTCCCAATTGCCAGGCGGACCAGCGTTGCTGCCGGGGGTGCCGTCATTTCGATCCCCATTCGCACTGGCAGTGCCGTGAGCCGATCGACAGCCTTGTAACGAATAAGGAAAAGGCGAATTTCTGTGACTGGTTCCAGGTCAGGCAGGCAGTGCAAAAAGGGGGGAAGATCGTCCGCGACGGTGATTCCAAGGATTCGCGCAAGAAAGCTTTCGATGATTTGTTTAATGATTAGACTGGATTGGTGATAAGATGATTACATTCCTGCTCTGGTGTATTCTCCTTGTGATTTTCTGGCCGCTGGCCATCCTGGCGGTTTTGGTGTATCCCTTCATCTGGCTGTTTTTATTGCCGTTCAGACTGGTCGGGATCGCCGTAGACGGAGTATTCGAACTGCTCCGGCAGATTATTCTGCTTCCTTCGAGTATTGTCAGAAAAATCAATAACTGAAATTCAAACGCTCAGGATTTGTCATCCGACGCCAGGTACGCCTGGTTGGGATGATTTATTACCTGAGGATATTTTAAGTTAATCTGCCCGTCGTTGAACAGGGGATTGAGAAATTTCGACCTCAGGTAGTCGGTCTTGCGTCCGAGCAGGTCCGCGATTTCATCGGCCGTTAGATAATTCTCTCTGGTCAGGCGCAGGATGGTCTCTTTGATAAAATCAGCGCTGGCCCTTCTGGAATTTTTTACTTCACTGGCGATTTCGGCTAATTTGGAGGAATTGCCTTCGTCGCCGGATTCGGCTTCAAGTTTTACGGGATCGGAATCTTCGTCATCCTTGGCCAGGAATTTCGAAATCTCTCCGACGATCTGGTCGAAATGCATGGTCCCATCGGCGGATGAGTTCATGATATTCTCAATCTGGTTTTCCGGGAGAGAGCAGGCCGTCGGAGGTTCCTCGAATTCCATCTCCCCGGAGTCGTCATCGCTTTCGGATTCCAACCGACCGATTTCGTCGGGCGATTCATTCAGTTGCTCCTGCGGTATTCCCTTAAGGATATTTTCGAACGACGGCGTTCCTTCCATGTAGTCTAATTCGTACGGTGAATCGCCCCGTTCAGCTTCGGTATCTTCGGGAGTTGTATCCACTTTCGCACCCGCTTCCGAAAGAGTCCGCTTGGTATCGGTGGAAAAAATCTCGCCGGTCAGCGTTACCAGGTCCGGTATTTGCACGGTGCGGCCATCGATTTCGATGGTCCCGGTGATGGGAGCATGGGCATCGGTCAGGAATCTGGACGGGGCCTGGATCTTATCGGAGGTCGTGGCTTTTATAACGTCGACAGCATCAACCAGAAGCCCGCATTTGACACCCGATATGTTGACGATAACAATGGCCCCTACGCCGCTCTCGGCCTCTTGTTTTTCGAATCCGAGATACCTTCCCAGTCCGACCAGGGGGATGACCTCGTCACGCAGTTTGAAAACTCCTTCAATAGCTTCAGGGGCGTTGGGAATCGAGATGATGCGGTTTTGTTTTATGATTTCCCGGATATTCAGGACATCGACAGCAAAATAGGTGTCGCGTAACCGGAATACCAGTAACCGGACTTCATTCGTACCGGTATTATTTTGAGTTTCGACCAAAGACATAATTCCACCCGATTTAGCCCGCCGAAGGCAGGCGTGAGACTATTATTTTTGTTTATACCAGTCGACCGTTTTTTTCAATCCCTCTTTGAAATCGACGATCATTTTATACCCCAAATCTTTTTCCGCTCGTGAAATATCCGCGAACGAGTGCTTGATATCTCCCTTGCGGGGCGAGTCGTATTTCGCCTTAATATCGACCCCGATGATTTCCCGGAGCCGGTCAAGAAGCTGATTCAAAGTATATTGCCCGCCGCAGGCGATATTATAGTACTTCCCGGGCGCATCCTTCGCCGTTGTCGCCTTAAGGTTGGCCGAGACCGCGTTGTCGATGAAGGTGAAATCGCGGGACTGCTCGCCGTCGCCGTAGACCGTCGGTTGTTTCCCGTTAAGAAACGAAGTGATGAATTTGGGAACGACCGCGGCGTATTCCGACTGCGGATCCTGGTGCGGCCCGAAGATATTAAAATAGCGAAGACAGACCGTTTCCAAGCCGTACAAATCATAAAAAACCTTGCAGTATTTCTCATCGGCCAGTTTCGAGACCGCATACGGAGAAAGCGGGTCGGGGACCATGCCTTCGTGCTTGGGCAGGGTCGGAGTATCGCCGTACACCGATGAAGACGACGCCATCACGACGCGCTTCACGCCGGCCTTTCGGGCGGCATCGAGAATATTTAAAGTCCCATTAATATTCACTTCTGAGGAACTAAGAGGGTTTTTTATCGAGCGGGGGACCGATGCCAATGCTGCCTGATGCAGGATATAGTCGACTCCGGCGACCGCTTCGCTGACTGTCCAGTAATCCCGGATATCTCCCTCGATCAGTTCCAATTTGTCTTCAATCCCGGTCAGGTTGACTTTCCGTCCGGTGGAAAAATTGTCGATAATGCGGACCTGGGCTCCTTCTTTAAGGAGGGCTCGGGCGATATTGGACCCGATAAACCCGCCTCCGCCGGTAATTAAATACTTCATTCTCTCAATTCCTTAGAGGTTAGTGTACATATTATCGGATGTATACGGTTAATTTAAGTCTTTATTTTAAAAAGAATTCCGGGTTTCTGGCGAATATTCGGTCAGCCTTTTCCCAGTCGTCCGGGCGGCCGATATCGTACCATCTTCCCCGATACCGGAATATGGCGGGGTTTCGTCCGATTTCAATTAACTTCTGAACCAGATCCGGGAAATCGAACTTCTTGTCCGGTATCAGCTTGACTATACTCCGCCGGAAGGCATAAACGCCCATGGAGACGTCATAGCGCAAAACCGGTTTTTCATGATATTTATCGATAATTCCGTTACTGGCATCTATGACACCGAAATCGACTTTCACCGACCGCTTTTGGACCGCAATCGTCGCGGGAGCCTCCCCGCCTACATGTGCCTTAATGAAACGCCGGAACGGGAGGTCCGTTAAAAGGTCCCCGTTAAGCACCAGGAAATCCTCATCAAGATTTTTTATTTTTCGCAAAGGGCCCGCGGTGCCGAGCGGAGATTCTTCGAGGGCGTACTTTATTTTTATGCCCCATTGAGAACCGTCGCCGACCATCAATTTTATCAATTCGGCATGATACCCGACCGCGATGATTATATCCGAAACCTCTGCCTCGGCAAGTTGGCGCAGGAGGACTTCGATAATGGGGATATTCCCGACCGGCAGGAGCGGTTTGGGTAAAATCCGCGTGAAGGGACGAAGCCGCCGGCCTTCCCCTCCGGCGAGAATTACGGCCTGTTTAATATGAGTATTTTCCCTTTTTTGAGACATTCGGATTATTCCCGTCACGCGAATATATGGTTCGATCTTGCCTGAAACAATTCCTTTTTATGAGATATTGCTTTGTAAGCGGAAGTATAAGCCCCCAAAATCGTTTTTTTATTGCATCGAATTTTGGCCGCTCATAGATTCCGCAAAAGTATAATTCCAAAAGAGGAGATGGCAAATGTCAGATTTCGATTATATCACCGCAAGACAGATTATCGATTCCCGGGGCAATCCGACGGTCGAGGTGGACGTCGTTTTGGCGGACGGTTCGCTGGGAAGGGCGGCGGTGCCATCGGGGGCGTCGACCGGCACTCACGAAGCGGTCGAACTTCGTGACGGAGATAAAAAGCTCTTTTTCGGCAAATCGGTTCTGAAAGCGGTCAGTAATGTCAATCAAAAGATCGCCCCGGAAATCCTCAAAAATAGTCTGGATCCGTACAACCAGGTCGCGGTCGATAATTTCCTGATAAAACTCGACGGCACCGAAAACAAGGGGAACCTCGGAGCCAACGCAATTCTGGGAGTATCGCTGGCCACTGCTAGAGCGGCCGCGCTATCGCTGGGCCGTTACCTGTATGAATATATCGGCGGGACCAACTGCAAGATTCTTCCGGTCCCGATGATGAATATTATCAACGGCGGAAAGCACGCCGACAACAATGTCGACCTCCAGGAATTCATGATTATGCCGGTGGGCGCGAAATCGTTCTCGCACGCGATACAGATGGGGGCCGAAGTTTTCGGCAATCTCAGGAAAGTTCTTCACGACAAGGGGATGAATACCGCTGTCGGTGACGAAGGGGGATTCGCACCGGATTTGAAATCCAACGCCGAGGCGCTGGATGTTATCATGGAAGCGATCAAAAAGTCGGGATATAATGCCGGCAAAGATATCCGCCTGGCTCTCGATCCCGCCGCCAGCGAGCTTTATGATAAAAGCAAAAAGGTGTACAACCTGAAAGGGGAAGGGAAGAAGCTGTCATCTGAAAAGATGGTGGAGTATTTCGAAGATTTGGTCAAGAATTACCCGATCATATCGATTGAGGATGGATTATCTGAAGATGACTGGGACGGCTGGCAGTTGATGACCGAACGGCTCGGGAAGAAGATACAGATAGTCGGCGACGACCTGTATGTCACCAATCCGAAATTCCTGGAAAAAGGAATCAAGCTGAAAGCCTCGAATTCGATTCTCATCAAGCTGAATCAGATCGGGACACTCACCGAGACTCTCGATACCATCGAAATGGCCAAGAAGGCCGGATTCACGGCGGTGGTATCGCACCGAAGCGGCGAGACCGAGGATACGACCATTGCCGATGTCGTGGTGGCGACCGCAGCGGGGCAGATTAAGACCGGCTCCATGAGCCGGACCGATCGGATATGCAAATACAATCAACTGCTCCGCATCGAGGAAGCAATCGGACCGGAAGCGATTTATCCCGGCATGAAGGCCTTCTATAATCTGGCGAATTAATTCCCCTTAGCATGTAACAGAAAAAGCCCCGACTTGGTCGGGGCTTTCTTTTGGGAGGGTCTGCTTTAACAGAGCGAAAATATTTAGCACCCTTCCCTGGGTAAAAACGAATCCCTTAGCGCTTCTTAGCTCTTCTCTTCGGTTTTGCCTTGGCTTTCGATGCCTTCTTGGCCTTGGCTCTTCTTTTCGGTTTCGCTTTGGGTTTCGCTTTGGCCTTCCTGGCCGAAGCCGGCTTCTTCAGGCCGAGAGCGCTGATCTTGCCGCGAACCGAGGCCAGCGAGCGACCCATCATCTTGGCAATCGCCGACGCTGATTTGGTCTTGTACAATACTCTCAGCTGCTTCACTTCGGCTGAATTCCATTCTTTGCCGACGGAAGCTTTGGACTTTCTGGCCTTCTTGGCTTTCGCTTTCGGTTTTGCCTTGGCCTTGGCTTTGCGCTTCGGCGCGCTTCTTCTTTTAACAGGCATTACTGATTCCTTTCCTCAGTATGGTTAACCGATTGGTATTGGTTTTACCTTCTTTACAAAGCTTTCGTCATGCCAATTTATCGTACAGGCATCTATCGTCGTCTTAATTATATGTGCAATGGCGTTCTGTATCATCATTACAATAATGAGAATAAAAATGTTAAAATACATGTGCAACTAAAAAAAATAAAAAAATCGCAATATTTTAATAAAAATTGCGATTGATTTCACGCCGCGACTGTGCGTACTGATGGAAATATGATACTATTTTGTCCTTTTTGAGCCGTTCAGCTCCCTGGCGATGAACTGCCCCGTGTACGATTCCCTGACCTGCATGACCTCTTCGGGAGTCCCCGATGCGATGATCCGGCCCCCTTCATCCCCTCCCTCAGGGCCGATATCGATGACATAATCGGCAGTCTTAATGACATCGAGATTGTGCTCGATCACCAGGACCGAATTGCCGCGCTCGACCAGTTCGTTGAGTACTTCGAGAAGCATCCTGATGTCTTCGAAATGCAGTCCCGTGGTCGGTTCATCGAGGATGTACAGAGTATTTCCCGTGGCGGTTTTGGAAAGTTCGGTAGAAAGCTTGACCCGCTGCGCCTCACCGCCGGATAGAGTGGTGGCCTGCTGACCGAGGTGAATATAACCCAGGCCGACGTTCTTTATGGTCAGCAGTTTCCGCTTGATGCGGGGAATATTTTCGAAAAATTTCAGGGCATCGTCCACTGTCAGATCGAGAATATCCGCGATGGATTTCCCCTTATAGGTGACTTCGAGCGTCTCGCGGTTGAAGCGTTTCCCCTTACAGACCTCGCACGGGACATAAACATCGGGAAGAAAATGCATTTCGATCTTGATGATGCCGTCCCCCTTGCAGGCCTCGCAGCGTCCCCCTTTGACATTGAAAGAAAATCTGCCCGCCTGATATCCCCGCATTTTCGATTCGGTCAATTGGGCGAAGAGATCACGAACGTAGGTGAACACCCCGGTATAAGTCGCGGGATTGGAGCGGGGTGTCCGTCCGATGGGAGATTGGTCGATATCGATGACCTTATCGATGAATTCCATCCCCTCCAATGATGAGTACGGCAACGGGGCTTTGCGGGAATTATAGAATTTGCGGGCCAGAATGCGATAGAGAGTTTCGTTGATCAGAGTCGATTTGCCCGACCCAGATACCCCGGTTATGACCGAGAAAACGCCAAGCGGGATTTTAACCGTAACATCTTTCAGGTTATTACCGCGCGCACCATTGAGGGTAAGGTACTTCCCGTTGAATTCCCGCCTGGTCTTCGGAATTTCGATCCGCCGGCGATGGGACAGGTATGCTCCGGTGAGTGATTTGCGGCTGCGCCGGACCTGTGTCGGTGTTCCGGCCACGACCACCTGTCCGCCCTGGTTTCCCGCACCCGGGCCGAGATCGACGACATAATCGGCGGCCTCGATGGTTTCGCGATCATGCTCCACCACGATAACGGAATTGCCGAGGTCGCGAAGTCCCACCAGAGTCGCCAGAAGTTTCCTGTTATCCCGCTGATGCAGGCCGATCGAGGGTTCATCAAGAATATACATGACTCCGACCAGCCGGGAACCGATTTGTGTCGCGAGCCGGATACGCTGCGATTCGCCGCCCGACAGAGTGCTCGCGCCGCGATTCAGAGTCAGATAGCCGAGTCCGACGTTTTCCATGAAAGTCAGGCGTTCCCGAATCTCTTTCAATATCTGGCGGGCAATCAGTTCCTGTTTCTTGGTGAGTTTGATATTGTCGAAATATTTCAGGGCGTCTTTTACCGATTTCTCGGTAACGGAATCGATGGTTTCACGGTCAATGATAACCGATAACGCTTCCGGTTTCAGACGTGCTCCCTTGCAGTCGGGGCAGGGGGAGATCGACATGAAGTTTTCGATCCACTGGCGGATACCTGAGGAATCGGTCTGGCGATAGCGCCGTTCCAGGTGCGGAATCACTCCTTCGAAACGATCATGATACACGCCGGATCCCCGTCCGTTGGAGTGTTCGTACTCGAATTCCATTTTCTCCTTTCCTGAGCCGTGAAGAAGGACATCTTGAATTTCTTTCGGCAGTTTATCGAATGGCGTGGTCAGTTTGAAGTCGTAATGCCGGGCGACGCCGCGAATCATGAAACGGTACCAGTTGGCCATTTCGGCCCCCCAGGGACGAATCGCCCCCTGGTTGATCGACTTGGTGCGGTCCGGTATTACGAGGTCGGGATCGATTTCCATTTTCTGCCCCAATCCGCTGCAGGTGGGGCAGGCTCCGAACGGCGAGTTGAACGAAAACATCCGGGGCGAAAGCTCTTCATAGCTGATATTGCAATGCAAACAGGCCGACTGCTCGGAAAAGAGCAGGTCTTTGCCGTCGATGTTTATCAGGACGATCCCTCCGGATGTACGCAGGGCGGTCTCGATGGAATCGGCCAGTCGGCGGGACGACCGTTTTTTGACCGTCAGGCGGTCGACGACCGCTTCGATGATATGCTTTTTATTCTTGTCGAGTTTGATTTCGGTTTCGGATTCGATGATTTCGCCGTTGATTCTCAAGCGTATGAATCCTTCCTTGCGGGCGGTGTCGATAACCTCGCGGTGTTCCCCCTTGCGTCCTCTCACCAGAGGGGATAACACCATCATTTTGGTTTCTTCCTCGAACGACAGCACCGAATCGACAATCTGCTCGACCGTCTGCCGCGTAATCGGTCTTCCGCAGCTGACACAGTGCTGGACACCCACTCGTGCGAATAATAACCGGAGGTAGTCGTAAATTTCGGTGACCGTCCCAACCGTCGAACGGGGGTTTTTGGCGGCCCCCTTTTGTTCGATAGAGATGGCCGGAGAGAGCCCGTCGATGAAATCGACATCCGGCTTCTCCATCAATCCCAGGAACTGGCGGGCGTAGGCCGAAAGAGATTCTACGTAACGCCGCTGTCCTTCGGCGTATATGGTATCGAAAGCCAGAGAGGATTTCCCGGAGCCGGATAATCCGGTGAATACAATCAACTTATTGCGCGGGAGCTGGATTTCAATATCCTTCAGGT
>Ga0209285_10000009_pt1 | contig 75121 bp, 57 predicted proteins | sample PPLLak3March2015_2_FD_187249 | JGI IMG/M metagenome (GOLD analysis project Ga0209285, IMG submission 187249) | Freshwater sediment microbial communities from Prairie Pothole Lake near Jamestown, North Dakota, USA - PPLs Lake P8 Core (3) Depth... | ecosystem: Environmental > Aquatic > Freshwater... | reverse complement strand
GTAGAAATGTTTTGCTTTCTTGAAAGCCATGATTTTGCTCCCTGCGTTTTAGATTTTCTCGGGCATTCTCAGGACGACCTTGGAGGTCGGCTGTTTCGGATCGACGGCCATTTTGATGGCGCTGATGAAATCGGTAAACCCGAATTGATGCGTGATTACCGGGGTGACATCGACTTTGCCGGTATCGAGCAGATTGCGGAGCTGGTACCAGGTTTCGAACATCTTGCGCCCGTTGATGCCGATAATTTTCGCTCCTTTGAAGACGACGTAGTTGGCTAAATCGAATTCGAACGGCGCCGAAGGAATGCCGAAGGAAGTGTAGGTTCCCATCCGGCGGAGGATGTTGAAGCCGTCGTCGACGGCGGCTTTGTTGCCGGCAATATCGAGGGTGACGTCGACTCCGCCGCGGGTTTCATCGATGATGCGTTCGCGGTAGTTTTTGTCTTTGGTGACGTTGATGGTGACATCGGCGCCCATTTTCCGGCAGATATCGAGCTTGAAGGGGTCCATGCCGAGATTGTAAATGCGGGTGGCTCCGACCGTTTTGGCGATCCCGCAGGCGAAGGCGGCGATGGGGCCGTCGCCGACGATGGCGATATTTTTGGCTCCGACATTGCTTTCCATGACGGTATAGACGGCGTTGCCGAACGGTTCCTGGATGCAGGCGACCTCGACCGGCATGGATTTGTCGTTCAGCCAGCAGCAGACTTCGGGGACCACGGCGTAGTCGGCGAAGATGCCGGCGGTGTCGACGCCGAGGATTTTCAGGTTGTAGCAAAGGTGCATGTTGCCGGTCCGGCACATGAAGCAAAAGCCGCACGGGATGTGGGTTTCGGCGGAGATGAAATCTCCCGGTTTGATTTTCTTGACGGCGGAGCCTATTTCGAGGACTTCTCCGCAACATTCGTGGCCGAAGATCATGGGAGGCTTGATACGGGATTGCGCCCATTTGTCCCATTCGTAAATATGTTTGTCCGTTCCGCAGATGGAGCAGGCTTTTACCTTGATCAGAACCTCATCCGGCCCCGGATTCGGGATGGGGACTTCGGTCAATTCCGCGCCGGGTCCGCCGGGAAGGGGTTTAATCGCTGCCAGCATTTTTCCAGACATCTATTTCCCTTTCAATACACTTCAGTTTATTACCCGAAATGGTGCCGGAAGATAGCAAGCCCCTGACGAATTGTCAAATTCTTTGCCCGGAACGGCATAACAAGAAAAAACCCCGGAATTCCGGGGTTTTCGATATACCGTATGTGATTCGATATTTTAATCGGCGTTGACTTCGACGATCTCTTTTGTCTGGGCCAGGATGACTTCATCGTCGATACCGAGGCAGGTTCCGAGCGACAAGGCGGTCCGGACGAGGGGATGATCGAGGGTTACCTTGCGGAACTTTCCGGCGACATCGGCAATCGGGACCATCCCGATATCCTGTCCTTTCAGAGCGACCATGTATCCGTATTTCTTTTTCGATGCAAGCCGGACAGCGGCGCTTCCGAAGCGGGAGGCGAGGATGCGGTCGAAGGCCGTAGGAGAGCCGCCGCGAATCAGATGGCCGAGGATGGTAACGCGGGTTTCCAGCCGGGTTACGCCTTCTATTTGTGCGGCGAGCTGGTTGGAGATACCGCCGAGGCGTATTTTGTCGGGGCTGTTGTCGACGATTTTTTTCACGACCATGTCGCCCCCTTCGGGCTTGGCTCCCTCGCCGATGATGATGATGCTGAAGTTTTTGCCGCTGAGGTTGCGGTCTCTGATCTTGTCGCAGATGACATCTAGGTGGTACGGGATTTCCGGGATGAGGATGATATCGCCTCCTCCGGCGATTCCCGAGGCCAGCGCAACCCATCCGGCATAGCGGCCCATGACTTCGATAATCATGACCCGATGATGAGCCTGGGCGGTGGTGTGGATTTTGTCGATGGCATCGGCGGCATTGGCTACAGCGGTATCGTAGCCGAAGGTCTGGTCGGTTCCCCAGAGGTCGTTATCGATGGTCTTGGGAACACCGACTACGTTCAGGCCCATTTTGGCCATACCATGTGAGGCGGCCTGGGTGCCATCACCGCCAATGGCGATGAGAACATCGAGTCCGAGGCGTTCAAAGTTTTGAATGGCCTCAGAGGAACGGTCGAGGTAGATAAAGTCCTCGCCCTGCGGCATGGGGAATTTGAACGGGTCGGCCCGGTTGGAGGTCCCCAGAATCGTTCCGCCAAGGGTGAGGATTCCGGAAACATCGGATGAAGTCAATTTTCGGTAGCGGTTTTCGATCAGGCCTTCGTAGCCGTCCATGAACCCGACCACTTCCATATCATAATCGTTGATGGCGGTTTTTACGACCGCTCTGATTACAGCGTTTAACCCGGGACAATCTCCCCCTCCGGTCAACACTCCCAGTTTCATTTTTGCTGGCATAAAGTCCCTCTGTCGTTTATCCGATTGTCGTGGCAGCCTCGGCCGATTCCGCGTATTCCTTAAATATCTCTTCGAATTTGCTGTTCAACTTGCCGGCTTCCGTTTTGTATTTTTCTTTATCTTTCCACCCGTTTGCCGGGTCGAGTATATCAGAAGGAACATCGGGACAAGTTTTAGGCACGTCAAGCCCAAAAATCGGGTCTTTGCGATATTCCGCTTTCGATAAGGATCCGTTCAGGACGGCATGAACGATATTTCGAGTGTGTTTGATGCTTATTCTCTTCCCCACTCCGTAGGGACCGTTAATCCAGCCGGTATTTATCAGCCAGACATCGGCTTTGAGTTTTCTGACCTTTTCGGCGAGTAAATCGGCATACACCGATGGCGGCAGAGCCATGAAAGGCGCGCCGAAACAGGCGGAAAAGGCGGCCTTGGGTTCGGTGACACCGACTTCGGTGCCGGCCAGTTTGGCGGTATAGCCAATCAGGAAGTATTTACTGGCCTGTTCCGGGGTCAGTTTCGCCACCGGAGGCATAACACCGAAAGCATCGGCAGTCAAAAAGACGATATTATTGGGATGGCCGCCGACTCCTTCCCGAACGATGTTATCGATATGTGAAATGGGATAGGCCGCTCTGGTATTTTCAGTCAGGCTGTCGTCGTTGAGGTCAATCCGGCGGGTTTTCATATTGATGCCGACGTTTTCGAGAATGGTGCCGAATTTCCTGGTGGTTTCATAAATATCGGGTTCGCCTTCTTCGGAAAGCCGGATTACCTTGGCGTAGCAGCCGCCTTCGAAATTGAAAACGCCGTTTTCGCTCCAGCCATGTTCATCGTCGCCGATAAGTCGTCTTTCGGGATCGGTCGAAAGGGTGGTTTTGCCGGTTCCGGAAAGCCCGAAGAAGACCGCGGTATCCCCTTTTTGTCCCATATTGGCCGAACAGTGCATGGTCAGAACCTGTTTTTGCGGGAGGTAATAATTCATGGCCGTAAAGATAGATTTCTTGATTTCTCCGGCATACTGGGTTCCTCCGATAAGGACCATTCTCTTTCCGAAATTAAGGATAATGAAGGCCTCGGAATTGGTATTGTCCATATCGGGAACGGCATGGAAGTGTGGCAGTTGGACGACGGTAAAATCGGGCTTGAAATTGGCCAGGACCTCATCATCGTAAATCCTGATGAACATGTTTCTGGCGAACAGGTTATGCCAGGCCGTTTCCGTGATTACCCTGACCGCCATCCTATAATTCGGGTCCGCACCGGCATAGCAGTCCTGAACGAAGAGGTCTTTTCCCTGGATATAGGCTTGAACTCTTTTGAAGAGCGAGTCGAAATGGGCTTCGTCAATAGGACGGTTTTCCTTACTCCACCAGATTTTATTCTGTGAGGATTTTTCCTTCACGATAAATTTGTCTTTGGGCGACCGTCCGGTATGGTGACCGGTTCTGACCACAAACGGGCCGAGATGGGCGATATAACCCTCGCGGTTGCGGACCGCATGGGAGTATAGGGCCGGAGTCGGAAGATTCCATCTTATAGAGCCTGTATTGACAAAGCCATATTCCTTTAAGTCCTTGGTCGGCATTGTATTCCCCTTTCAAAAGGCCAATTCGGATAAAACCGATTGGAAATTATACATTATTATCGTCAATTATTGTTGAATATCAAATTCCTGCACTATAAATTCTTATGACAATTTGACGACCAAATGAAGTAAGGTATTTGTAAATATTGCAACTAAAATCGGAAAGAACACTTTTGACGAAAACCAACTATGAAAATTAAACAATTCCTGGTTCTCCCCAATATCCCCGAAAGAATCCAACGTTTACGTGACCTGGCCATGAACCTCTGGTTTTCCTGGAACTGGGATATCGTAAAACTTTTCATTCGTATCGATTCCGAACTCTGGGAAAAATCATACCAGAATCCTGTTGAAATGCTGGCTCACCTGCCGCAAAGTAAACTCGAGGAAGTGGCAAATGATGAAGGATTCCTGGCAAACCTGGATCGAGTCTATGAAAGCTACCAGGAATATATCAAAACCAAAAAATGGTTTTCGAAGTCTTATCCGGAGCACGAAAAGGATTGTATTGCGTATTTTTCCTGCGAATTCGGAATCGATACCGGTCTCCCGGTATATTCCGGCGGGCTGGGAATTCTATCCGGCGATCACCTTAAGGCTTCGAGCGATTTGGGTCTACCCCTGGTCGCAATCGGGCTTTTATATCGCTATGGTTACTTCAGGCAATTTCTCTCGGCCGACGGCTGGCAACAGGAGCGCTATGAAGAAAATGATTGGTACCATATGCCGGTCACGCTGGAAAAGGACGAAAACGGCAACCCGGTTAAATTCGTTATGGACTTTTCCGGGACACCGGTGCATGTCCAGATTTGGAAGGCAATGGTCGGCGTAACCCGGTTGTATTTGCTCGATACCAATATTCCCGAAAATCCTTCCAAGTACAGAGAGATTACTTCGGTCCTTTACAGCGGCGATAAAGATACTCGCCTCAGGCAGGAGATCCTGCTCGGAATTGGCGGGGTTAAGGCATTAAATGTTCTGGGCCTGAAGCCAAAAGTCTATCATTTGAACGAAGGGCATTCCCTTTTCCTGCAGCTGGAAAGACTGAGGATACTGGTCCATGAGAACGGATTGAAATTATCCGAGGCCATCCAGGCGGTCTGGTCCACCACAGTTTTCACCACCCATACTCCGGTACCGGCCGGTAATGAGACCTTTGATCCCAAATTGCTTGAACGTTACTTAAGGGGTTTTGTCGAAAGCCTCGGCATGAAATGGGAAGATTTCCTTTCGCTGGGGAGGGTGTTCGGCCAGGAATCGGAACCGTTTTGCATGACCGTGGCAGCGCTTAAGCTGGCCGTATTCAATAACGGAGTCTCCGAACTGCACGGGCATGTGTCCCGGAAGATGTGGCATAATATCTGGCCGAATCTTCCGACGGAGGAAGTTCCCATAACTTCGATAACGAACGGCGCCCATCTGAGATCGTGGCTCAGTCACGATTTAGTCGACCTGTTCGATACCTATTTCGGGCCGAAATTCACGAAACAGCCGTCGTCGTTCCAAGATTGGCCGAGCATAATGAAGATTCCCGACGGCGAACTCTGGCGCGTTCATCAACGCCGGCGGGAACGACTGGTTTTCTTCTCCCGTAAAAGGCTAAAAAACCAGTTGATTCGCCGCGGCGGCAGCGAGCCTGATGTCAGGAAAGCGGACGAAGTTCTTGACCCGAGGGTTCTGACGATCGGATTCGCTCGGAGGTTTTCATCGTACAAAAGAGCCTTCTTAATGTTCAAGGACGTCGAGAGACTCAACAAACTGGTCAACAACCCGGAACATCCGGTGCAGTTTATCATTGCCGGAAAAGCTCATCCCCTGGATAATCCGGGCAAAGAAATCATCAAGTCGATCCTGGCAATCGCATCGCAGGAACGTTTCCGCAGGCGAATCGTATTTCTCGAGGATTATGACATAAACGTTGCGAGATACCTGGTTCAGGGAGCCGACGTATGGCTGAACAATCCGCGCCGTCCGCAGGAGGCATCCGGGACCAGCGGAATGAAAGCCGCCATAAATGGGGCGCTGAATGTTTCGATTCTGGACGGCTGGTGGTGTGAAGGGTACAGCCCCGATAACGGATTCAAAATCGGAAACGGCGAGGAGTACGAAAACATCGATTACCAGGACGAACTGGAAAGCAAGTTCCTGTACGATGTCCTGGAGCGGGAAGTCATTCCGATATTCTATGATCGTAACGGGGCCAATATTCCGGATGAATGGGTCAAAATGATGAAAAACTCAATCGTCATGGCCTGCGGCCGGTTCAGTTCGCACCGAATGGTACGAGAATATACCGACCGGTTTTATATTCCGGCGATCCGCGATTACGAAAAATACACTGCCGATAATTACAAACTGACCAAGGACATCGCCGCCTGGGAAAACTGGCTGTACAATAAATGGGATCAGATTTCAATCGAAACGATCGAGACATCGAACACCGATTCTTCACCCAAGGTCGGAGATAAGATACCGGTATCGATGAAAGTGAATTTGGGTGAAATCAAGCCGGAAGACGTGGTAATTGAAATTATCGCCGGGAATTTGAATTCTCTGGAACAGATGAACAAGTACGAGCCGGTTGAAGCTCATATCGCTACCAATGGCGGCGAAATCTCAAAGGGATCCTATTCCTATACCGGCGAAGTTATTTGCCGTGAATCGGGCCGATTCGGAATCGCGGTCAGAGTAATGCCTTTGAATCCCAATCTCAGGCACAATCGGATTCCCAAGTTGATAAAGTGGTGGTAAGTCATTGGCTATAATACGGAAAGGGCGCTTCACAGCGCCCTTTTTTTGTATTAATCCCGAATTTCTATTCGTATCAGCTTTTGATTTTTGGCTTAAATTGAAATGATGTTTCGGCTTATGGGGCTTGACAATCGCGTACTTTATATATACCCTTTTTTGTTTCAAATGAATGTGTCATCAGAATAAATATGTGAATTATGGAGGATGTATCAATGATTAGGAAGCTTGCCGCAGTTTTTGCAGTACTGCTGGTAATTTTCGCAGCTAATACGGCGACCGCTTTCGATTTCAGCAAGATCGAAAAGCAAGTGGTCGAATTTCAGCTCGATAACGGGTTGAGATTCGTGGTGCTGCAGGACAACGAGGCCCCGGTTGTCTATTTCAGGACAATTGTCAAAGTCGGAGGCGCCAGCGATCCCAGAGGGATGGCCGGAATAGCCCATATGTTCGAACATATGGCCTTTAAGGGGACCCGTGAAATCGGGACTAATAATCCAACCGAAGAGCTGGCCTGGATGGCCGTTGAGGACAGCTTGTTCGGTTTAATTCTCAAGGAAGAAGCCAAACTGGAAAACGCCGACCAGGCACGGTTGGATGAGCTGCGTGCGGAATTAAAGACCGCCACCGATTCTGCCACTTCGTTTGTCGAAACCAACGCCTGGGGGACTATCTACCAGGAATATGGCGGGGTCGATTTGAATGCCGGGACCGGTTACGATCAGACCATGTATATTGCGAATTATCCGGCCAACCGGCTGGAACTCTGGTTCGCCATGGAATCGGATCGATTCTCCAACCCGGTGTTGCGGGAATTTTACAAGGAGAAGGAAGTTATCGCGGAAGAACGGCGAATGAGCCGGGAATCTTCGCCGCAAGGGAAATTAATGGAAGAACTGCTTGGCGCCGCCTTCCTGGCGCATCCGTATGGGATGTCGTTAATCGGGCCGATGTCGGACATTAACCATTATTATCGTCCCGAGGCACTTGCATTCTTCGAGCAGTATTATGTCCCCAGCAATATGGTTATCAGCATTGTCGGTGATGTCGATATCAATCGGGTCAAGAAGCTGGCAGAGCAATATTTCGGCCCGATCCCTTACCAGCCGGCACCGATGCCGGTCCTTACCGAGGAGGCTCCGCAAAACGGCTTTCGTAAGGTTGTCGTGAAAGATAAGGCTCAGCCCATTTACATCACCGGGTTCCATATTCCAGGAGGTAATGATCCCGATTTTGTGGCTCTTGAGGCTTTAGCGGATTATCTCGGCCAGGGACGGACGTCGCTTCTTTACAAAGACCTGGTTAAGGAAAAGAAGATCGCGATTCAGGCGGCGGCCTTTGCCGGATTCCCCGGCGATTACTATCCGACGCTGTTCGGAGTACTGGCGGTGCCGTCGAAGGATCATTCCAATGAAGAGAACGATCAGGCTATTGTGGAAATTATCGAAAAACTGAAAAGCGAAGCGATACCGGAAGCCGAGATGGAAAAGATTAAGGCTCGCGCCAAGGCTTCGTTGATAAACCAGATATCCAATAACGGCGGCTGGGGCGGAATGGCGTCACAGCTGGCCAGCCATGAGCTTCTTTACGGCGGGTGGGAAAAGTTGTTCAAGCGTCTCGACGCCATCAACGCCTTGACCGCCGACGATCTCAAGCGTGTGGCCAATAAGTACCTTGATATCAACAAACGGACCACGGCGCTTCTGGAACCTGAAGAAGCATGACGCTGAGGAGGAAAAAATGCGCTGTCTTAAAATAGGAATATTGCTGTTTTTTGCCTGCCTGGTGTTATCGGTCACGGGGACAGGAGTCCAGGCCGAAACTTACATCGACAAGATCGATATGCCGAAACTGAGCGATCCGCAAATGCCGCAGGTTGAAACGGTGACGCTCGATAATGGCATGAAAATATATTTGATTGAAGATCATAAACTGCCGCTGGTAAAGGCCAGAATCAGGCTCGCGGCCGGTTCGTACCTGGATCCGCTCGACAAGGTCGGGCTTGGTTCCATTGTCGGGACGGTGATGCGGACCGGCGGCACCAATAAGATGACCGGCGATGAAATCGACGAGAAGCTGGAATCGATCGGCGCCTCGGTTGAGACCGGGATGGGAACGACCAGCGGAAGCGCCTCGATGAATATCCTTTCGGATTATGTCGATACCGGGCTGGAAATTCTTTCGGATGTTCTGAGGAATCCGGTCTTCGACCAGGAAAAAATCGACCTGGCCAAGACCGAAGAAAAGACGGGGATTTCGAGACGTAATGACGACGCCTGGGATATCTGTTTCAGGGAATTCCAGAAGATCATTTATGGCGAAGATTCTCCGTACGCCCGGCATACCGAGTATGCCACGGTCGATGCCATTAGCCGCGACGATCTGATGAAATTCCACGACGATTATATCGCGCCGGAAAACACCATGATAGCGATCTGGGGGGATTTCAAAAAGAAGGACATGATCGAGAAACTCAAGAAGTATTTCGGAACATGGAAAAAGAGCACGGTTGCCCTCCCCCCGATTCCGGAAGTAAATTACGAATACAAGTCGAGCGTCAGTTATATCGATAAAAAGAATATCAACCAATCCAAGGTGCGTCTCGGGCATATCGGAGGGCTGATAACCGATCCCGATTACCACGCCACGATCGTGATGAATAATATTCTCGGCGGCTCGTTCGGAAGCCGGCTGTTCAATAATGTCCGCAGCAAGCAGGGCCTGGCTTATTCGGTCGGCGGGACATATCGTTCGAATATTTCGTATCCCGGTTATTTCTTCAATTATGTATTTACCAAGTCGGAGACAACCGTACAGGCGATAAAGAGCATCATCCATGAAATCGAAAACATGCAGGTTGCTCCGCCTACGGAAGAAGAGCTGAGAGTGGCCAAAGACAGCTATTTGAATTCTTTCGTTTTCAATTTCGAAAACAAGGGTGAAATACTGGATCGTATGATGACCTATGATTACTATGGACTTCCCCGCGATTTTATTTTCAAGGAGAAGGAAATGGTCGAAAAGGTCACCGCCGAAGATGTACTGGCCGCCGCGAAAAAGAATCTTCATCCGGATGCGCTGCATATCGTGGTGGTCGGGAATGCCGACGATTTCGATGAATCGCTCGGCGCCCTGGGGGCGGTGGATACGATCGATGTTTCCATACCGTCGGGAGAATCGTCCGAAGAATTGGCGGTAACTCCGGAAATGCTTTCCATGGGAAAAGAACTCATCATGAAGGCCGCGAATGCTCTCGGAGGCGTCGACAACTTCAAGAAGGTGAAAACCACGGCCAGCAAATCCACGGTCAATCTCGTGACTCCACAGGGTGAATTCGCGCTTAATTCGGAAACGGTTACGGAACTTCCGGATAAATCCCGGAACGTTATCATCACTCCGATGGGCGAGCTGATTATGGTTCAGAACGGCGAGCAGATGTGGTCCAAGCAGGGCCCAACGGTGGTTGAAGGAACGTCGGAACAAATCGAAGACCAGAAGAAAGAGATGTTCCGTAATTCCATACTGGTTTTCAGCAATCTCGATGGCGAAGCCTACCAGTTCGTTTACCTGGGGCAGGAAGACCTGGGCGGGGCGGCGGTCGAAATGCTTCAGGTTCAAAGTCCGGACGGTTCCATGAAATATAAGCTGGCTCTGGATGCGGCGAGTTTCCTGCCGGTCGGGCGGATGTATTTCGGCGAAACCATGATGGGACCGGGTAACCTGACCGAGTACCTTGCCGATTACAGAGAAGTCGGCGGGATCAAGGTTCCCCATGAAATAAAGATAGAAGCGGACGGCAAACCGGTCGCGACGGTCAATATCAGTGAATATTCGGTGAATGTTCCCGTTGAAGAAGGGACATTTACCAAACCGCAATAAATGCCGTTACTAAAAGCCCGGCAGGGATTCTGCCGGGTTTTTTATATCGATGATTTAAACGAGTGCGCATTATATTCGTCCCTATAGTATCTATTTGGAGAGGAATTTTGTAAAATGTCAGTCTGTGATTATCCGCGAATTTCAACGGCGTGATAATTTCAGTTTCACCGCACCGAGAGGTTTTTATGAGGAATAATGGGACTAAAGGTAGGATTCTTCTCTTCGCTATTCCAATAATTATTATTTTCAGCCAGTTGTCTTACGGACGGGCGGCTTTGGATTCCGAGCCGGCCCGAAAGCCGAATTATTCGTCAAAAGTCGGTGCGGATTCGGATCCATACCCGACGCTGGCCGCACATACGATCGGAGAAATCGGTCTGACCGTAACCAATAAGGGGCAATTCGGGACCGGTTTTTTCACGGGAGATGATGCCCAAGATCCTGTTACCGGAGAAATTGCGCCTTCTTGTGTCTATCCCTATCCGGGGACTTCGAATTACCTTTTTTCCGGTTCTTTCTGGATCGGATCAATTGTCGGACGAGACACGCTCGTGTCAGTCGGAGCTGATGGCTGGACATATGTCCAGGAAATGTGGCCGGATCCATATCCTGATGGGGATATCGAAAGACACTCGATTGCCGATCCGACCGATGTCGTGGCGATTTCCGAGCAGGATTTTATTGCTATGTACACCGACACCATATCGAGCACAAGATATGTCAGCCAGGACAACTTTGACGGGCGGCCCCATGTCCCCTTGAATATCGAGGTGACACAGCGAAGTTACGCCTGGAGTTATTCGTATGCGGATGATTTTGTGTTGTTCGATTATTCGGTCAAGAATATCGGACGAAAAACCCTTAACAATGTTTATATGGGTTTTTATGTCGATGGCGACGCCGGTTCGACCAATACTTCCAGCAACTGGGACGAGGCGCAGGATGACGTTTGCGGTTTTCGCCGGACGATAGAATCTCAGCAGGGCTGCGAATTTCTGGACACGATTAATATTGCGTGGATTTCGGATAACAACGGGTTGAATGAAAGCTCGCAGGATGAATGTCCCTGGGGAAATTCCTCGCCGACATCGGTTACCGGAATGCGGGTTGTCAGGACTCCCTCGGATTCCTTGAAATACTCCTTTAACTGGTGGATTTCAAACGTGGAGGCGGCGAAAGATTTCGGGCCGCGAAAAGCGGGGACGCCGGAGGATCCTTTCCGTGATTTTGGAGGATTCCTGGGGACACCGATGGGTGACAAAAACAAGTATTATATCCTCAGCCATGAGGAATTCGATTATGACCAGCTGTTTACCAATCGTGACAATACTCCCGATGGCTGGCTGGGACGGCCTCCTCAGGCCGCCGATTTTGCGGATGGCTACGATACCCGCTATCTTTTATCGTTCGGCCCGTTTAATATTTATCCCGGCGAGGTATTGCCAATCACCTTTGCTTATGTTGCCGGGAAGGATTTCTTTATGGGAGAATGCCTTCCTCCCAACGAAGCCCAAAGTATGATAAGAAACACTCCCGAGGAATATTACATGAGATTGAATTTTAGGGAGTTCGGACAAAATGCGGTTTGGGCTTCATGGATATACGATAATCCCGGAGTGGATACCGATCTTGACGGAGATTCCGGGAAAAGCCGTATCTGCGTATTCGACTCGCTTCTGGTCGATTCCAACTGGGTGGTCACGGGGGCAGACACCTTTTATTATGAGGGTGACGATGTTCCCGATTTCAGGGGGGCATCCCCTCCCCCTCCGCCGGAGCTTTGGGTAATAAATAATTACCCGATCGGCGACACAATTCGAGCTTTGATCAGCCCGGAAGTCGATGATATGAATCGTGGTTCGATACGAATCCGGTGGTACGGGTATCGTTCCGAGTTGACACGCGACGTATTCAGCGGACTGGAGGATTTCGAAGGATACCGGGTTTATCGAGGGTTAACGGCGACACCCAATGATTTCGTGCTGATCGCTTCTTACGATTTAGTCGATTTCAATAAATATGTCTATAATTCGGCCAAAAACGAATATGAATTAAAGGATGCCCCTTATACCCTGGAGAAACTCCGGGATGCCTATGGCCCGGATTTCGATCCGTATGAATGGACGATTTCAAACCCCTTCATCCGGATAAGCACCAATCCGCAAGTTGGAGATTCGGCCTTTTACTTTCGGGCGCAGGATTGGAATCAGGCGAATCTGACCGATACTTTTGAAATTCATAAACTTTATCCAGAGCAGCCGTTCCCGAGTTCCCTGGATCACGATTCCGCGGCAATATATTATCCCGACGAATTAACCGAATACGGCTACTTTAAATATTTCATGTACGAATACGTGATGCGGGATTTATTACCATCCCAAAAATATTACTTTGCGGTGACGGCTTTCGATTTCGGTTCTCCGGTCAGCAATCTGGCCTCGCTGGAAACACCGCCCATTCGCAATTATATCGCGGAATATCCGCAAAACAGGAACAGCGTGGTTGCCGAGAAGGGGCTGGAGGTGGTGGTATATCCTAATCCCTACCGTGCCGATGCCAATTATTACGAGGACGGTTTTGAAGGGCGAGGAATGAGCAATATCCCCAGATTCCGGCAACACCGTATTCATTTCACCAATTTGCCTCCAAAATGCACCATTCGCATTTTTACGATCGACGGCGATCTGATCAGGGAAATCAAACATGATTGTATTGAAGATTCTCCGGGCTGCATGCATGAGGAATGGGATATGATTACCCGGAATACGCAGGCGGTGGTTTCCGGTATCTACTATTACTCGGTGGAATCGGAACAGGGGAATCAAATCGGAAAGCTCGTAATTATAATGTAAATTTTCTTCTTTCAGGTGATTAGAAGGGCCGAATTAAACAAGATTCGGCCCTTTTTCGTCCTATCTATACTAAGGAATTTATCCAAAATAGCTGGAATTCTTGCTTGCATCCGACGGGAAAAAAGCTTAATTTGGCTGTTTGTTAGTGACTTGGAAGATATGGGATTAAATAAACTCGCTTTGAATACGTCTGGTTGTCAGAGTGAGGATAAATTTGGGTGAGGTTTTATATGTATTTCGGCAAGAAACTGCTGTATTCTTCCCTGCTTTTATTTCTAGTATTCATTGTTTCGAGCCAATCATTCGGTAGAGAGCTTTATGATGGCGAGACGCGAATGCCTAAAGTGGGTAAACTGGCCGCGGATGAACCCTATGTAACCCTGGCGGTACACAATATAGGGAAGATAGGATTAACGGTCACCAATAACGGGGTGTTGGGAACGGCCGGAGCGAGCTTTCAAAATCCGGACAGCACCCAGGAAATCGCTCCATCCTGCGTTTATCCCTATCCCGGCGCAAACAGTTACCTCTTCCAGGGATCCTTCTGGATCGGAGCCATTATTGGCCGCGATACTCTGGTATCGGTAGGGGCCGACGGCTGGTTCCAAACTCAGGAAATGTATCCGGATGCGTTTCCAAACGGGCAGATTTATAAGCATTCGATTTCGAATCCTCAGGATATCGAGGCGATATCCGAGCAGGATTTCATAGCGATGTATACCGACACGCTGACATTGCCGCAATATGTTCAAAACGATCCCTGTGACGGCCGTCCCCATGTTCCGCTGGATATCGAAATAACTCAGCGTAGTTACGCCTGGAGTTATTCTTATGCTGACGATTTCGTATTATTTGACTATTCGATTAAGAATATCGGCCGCCGTCATTTGAACAGCGTTTATATGGGGTTTTATGTTGACGGCGACGTCGGTCCGGCCAATAGCGGAAGTCAAGCCAGCCAGGAGTTCGTCGATGATATTTGCGGATTCCGGAGAACCATACCCTCACCCCTCCGGAATTCATGCGGCTGGATAGATACGATCAATATTGCCTGGATTTCTGACAACGACGGACTTTTGAATGACGGACAAGCCGAATGCGGAAGTGAAGGAACATTCCCGAACAATTCGCCTACGGCTGTTACGGGTATGCGGGTGGTTAGAACACCGTCTGACACCTTAAAGTATGCGTTTAACTGGTGGATATCAAACGGAAATGCGGCATTGGATTTTGGTCCTCGTAAAGCAGAAACGCCGGAAGAACCCTTCCGCAATTGGGGTTATCTTGGAACGCCGGACTGCGATGCCAATAAGTATTATGTGATGCGGCAGGAGGAATTCGATTACGACCAGCTTTTCACCAATCGTGACAATACCGCCAACGGCTGGTTGCCGCGACCGACTCAGGCCGCGGATTTCGCAGACGGTTATGATACTCGTTATCTTCTGTCATTTGGTCCCTTTGATATTCGCCCCGGGGAAACTTTGCCGCTTACTTTTGCCTATATTGCCGGGCTGGATTTTCATGATCCCGGTAACTGCCTTCCCACCACCGAAGCATCCAGTATGATCAGATCGAGTCCGGAAGACTATTATTCCCGGCTGAATTTCTCGGAGTTCGGGGAAAACGCCGTCTGGGCATCATGGATATATGATAATCCCGGAGTTGATACCGACAATAACGGAGATTCCGGATCCTTCCGTATTTGCGTCTTTGATTCGGTTTTTGTGGATTCGAACTGGACAATCACCGGGGCCGACACTGTTTATTATGAAGGGGACGGAGTTCCCGATTTCCAGGGGGCGTCGCCGCCGCCGGCACCGGAATTGTGGGTAATAAATAATTATCCGATTGGGGATACCGTCCGGGCGTTGATTAGACCCGAAGTCGACGAAATGAATCGGGGTATCGTGAATATTCAATGGTATGGATATCGTTCTGAACTGACCAAGGACGCTTTCAGCGGCCTGAACGATTTCGAAGGTTACCGGGTATATCGGGGATTGACATCATCTGTCGATGATTTCGTATTGGTTGGGTCGTACGATTTAATCGACTTCAATAAATATGTTTACAATTCCGCGAAAAACGAATACGAATTGGTTGGCAAACCATATACCCTGGACGAGTTACAGGGCGCCTACGGTCCCGATTTCGATCCTTATGATTGGACCGTTTCGAATCCTTTTTACTGGTTCAATCCCAATCCATCCGGGAACGACTCGGCGTTTTATTTCCGTCCTCAGGATTGGAACCAGGCCAACTTAACCGATACGTTCGAAATACATAGGCTTTATCCGGACCAGCCTTATCCTACCACTTTAAATCATGATTCAGCGGCGTTATACTATCCCGATGAGTTGACCGAATACGGCTACTTTAAGTATTTCATTTATGAGTATGAGATGCGGGATTTATTACCATCCCAGAAGTATTACTTCGCGGTAACGGCCTTCGATTTCGGTTCTCCTGCCAGTAATCTGGCTTCGCTGGAAACTCCTCCGAATCGCAATTTCATTGCCGAATTTCCTCAGAACAGAAACAGCGTTGTCGCCGAAAGAGGACTTGATGTGGTGGTATATCCCAATCCATACCGGGCCGACGCCGGTTATTTAGCGGACGGTTTCGAGGGCCGTGGTTTGACAGGTGCCAATGACCGAAAGCATCGTATCCATTTCACTAATCTTCCTCCAAAATGCACTATTCGCATATTTTCAATTGACGGCGATTTAATACGAGAACTCAATCATGATTGTATTGAGGATTCCCCGGAATGTATGCACGCAGAATGGGATCTTCTAACAAGGAATACCCAAGCGGTTGTCTCCGGAATCTATTATTACTCGGTAGAATCTGACCAGGGCAATCAAATCGGGAAATTAGTTATAATTAAGTAGAAAATCAGGCCCCGCTGGAAATTTATATTCAGCGGGGCTTTTATATGTAAAAACGGGAATATGCGGACAATCCTTATAGCATTCCTTTCTTTATGCTTGATTCCACTTAAGGCCGATTCTCAAAAGGAGGGGATGACGTCTCGCGGCATAGAAGGGGTCCAGCGTGCTTTAAGATATTCCGCCGCGGGGGCCGACCGTCCATACACGGAATTGGCGGTTCACAACGCCGGGAATGTCTGGCTAACGGTTTCTAATTTCGGCGTTTTCGGAACCGGCCCGTTGTCGAGCCCGATCGATCCTCTTACGGGCCAGGAGGCGCCGTCCTGTATCTATCCCGCCGGATCCAATTTTCAGCACCTGTATGTCGGCAGTTTTTGGGTTGGTGCCGTAGTCGGAAGGGATACGCTCGTATCCATCGGTATCGATGATTATTACGGGGTATTGGAATTCTGGCCCGATCCCGAACCGCAGGGGGTAATTCAGCGAAGTTCGATAAACGTAACCAGTCCGTATTACCATGAAAATGCCATATCGGAACTGGATATAATAGCGCACTACACCGATACTTTGACCAACCCGACCTTCGTCTCGATTGACGATACCGACGGGCGTCCGCATGTCCCGCTCGATATCGAAGTCACGCAGCGGAGTTATTCCTGGAGTTACGATTACGCGGACGATTTCATACTCTTCGATTATTCCATAAAAAATATCGGTCGTAAAACTCTGAATCAGGTTTATATGGCGATATATATCGACGGTGACGTCCACCATACTTCGAATTCCGGACCAGAAGGGTATACCGACGACTTATGCGGTTTTCGGCGGACTTTTCCATCTCAGATGGGCTGCGGGTATTTCGATACTATCGATGTCGCCTATATAATGGATAATGACGGCGATCCCAGCGAGGAAGGCGGCGATTTCGGGAATGAATCGGCGCGCAGTCTGGCCGGGGTGAGACTGGTAAGAACCCCATCGGATTCCCTGAAGTATTTTTTTAACTGGTGGGCCACGGATTACGGCAGCGCCGCCAGGGATTTCGGACCGCGGCTGGCGGGAACGGAACTCGATCCTTTCCGGGATATGAACGGTATCCTGGGAACTCCGCACGGGGACGCCAACAAGTATTATGTCATGCGCCACGATGAATTCGATTACGACCAGATATTTACGGGAAGAGACAATACTTCGGACGGCTGGCTTCCTCGTCCCTTTAATTCCGTCGACATAGCGAACGGGTACGATGAAAGGTATATTCTGTCATTCGGGCCGTTCAATATATATCCTGGTGAAGTGTTACCGGTGACATTCGCATTTGTTTGTGCATCGGATATACATGTCGATCCGAAAAATTTCAAGGATAATTTCGATGCTCAATTTCCCGAAGTATATTATGCGAATCTGGATTTTTCTAAACTTGCGGAGAATTCCAACTGGGCATCATGGCTATATGACAACCCCGGGGTGGATACCGATCTTGACGGAGATTCGGGCAACGTTCGCATTTGCGTAAACGCCGCCGATACCATCGGGGGCGAAATCATCGTCACGGCCGCCGACACCTTCTTTTATACCGGCGACGGCGTCCCGGATTTCAAGGGGGCCTCTCCCCCGCCGCCCCCCGATTTATGGCTGATTAAACCATATCCCATCGGGGATACGGTCAGGTCGCTGGTTTCACCGCGGGTAACCGAGCAGAACTTCGGAGAAGTGGCAATCGAGTGGTACGGTTACCGGAGTGAAAACACCCGCGACGTCTTCAGCAATCAGCTCGATTTCGAAGGTTATCGCGTATTGAAATCATTATCGGGCACTTCGGACGACTATGTGCTGATGTCGTCATACGATAAATATGACTTCAACAAATACGTTTACAACGCGGCGAAAAATATCTGGGAATTATATGATCCTCCTTTTACACTTGACGAATTGCATGAACATTATGGATCGGATCTGGATCCGCTCGATTTTCCCCAAGAGCGGCCGTTCACGTGGGGCACGGATTCGGCGTTCTATTTTTCTCCGCAGGACTGGAATCAGTCGGACCTGAGCGATACCCTGGAAATACATAAGATTTATCCCGATGAGCCGCCGCCATCGTCGCTGAATCACGATTCGGCCGCGATATACTACCCCGATCAACTGACCGAGGACGGCTATTTTAAATATTATATGTATCGTTATGTCGCCAGAAACCTGCTTCCATCGCAAAAATATTATTTTGCCGTTACGGCTTTCGATTACGGCTCGCCCGGTCACGGATTGAAAGCCCTCGAAACTCAGCCGATTCGCAACAGCGTGGCGGAATATCCTCAAAACAGCAGCGATTTAGTGGAACAAAATATTTTACCCGTCGTGGTTTATCCCAATCCGTATCGGGCCGACGGGCGGTATCGGGAGCTCGGTTTCGAGGGACGCGGACGAGAATACCTGCCGGATGACCGGGTTCGGGAATTGCACTTCACCAACCTCCCGCATCAATGTATTATCAGGATATTCAGCATTGACGGCGACCTGGTCCGGGAGATAAGCCATGATTACCCCGAAGGTTCTCCCATGGCGATGCATGACACCTGGGACCTGATAACCAGAAATACCCAGGCTGCCGTATCGGGAATATATTATTATTCGGTTGAATCGAAATACGGCAACCAAATCGGCAAATTCGTCCTAATAATGTAGTATATTGCCAAAGGAACGATATGAAAAGACTCCTTGGATACCTGGCGGCGGCGCTTGTCATAATAATCGGACAGGCAGCGGGACGAACTCAATATACGAATAGAGTCCCGGTAAGCCGAATCAATATCGATCTTCCCTATGCCACTTTAGGAGTGCATAATATAGGCAAAATCGCCATGACCGTCACCAATTTTGGGATTATCGGTAATGGCGATAACAGCTTCGTCGATCCCTTGACCGGGGACAGGGCTCCGTCGCTCAACTATCCCCGGGGGTTTAAGCCGAATTACCTGGATCATGCCGCCTTATGGATTGGAGCCCGCAAGTGGCGAGATACGCTTGCGTCCACAGCCGACGGTTTATCGTATTCGGAGGTGCATGAATTCTGGCCGGATGCATACCCTGAAGGCGACCTAATTTTCCGCTCCAACAAGGATCCTGAAGCTCCGGAATATGACAGTTCGATATCGAATCAGGATTTTATTGCGGTTTATTATGACACCTTAACCGATCCCAGTTTTACGGGTTACGATTACTATACAGGTGAAAGACACCGCCCCATAGATGTCGAAGTGACCCAAAAAAGCTATTCCTGGGGTTACGACTATGCCGAGGATTTCGTTATCATCGACTACCAGATTGTCTATCGAGGAGCTACCGAGATCGATGAAATGTATTTGGGCTTTTTCGTTGACCCGGATATCGGGACCGGCAATGGTTTTGTCGGCGGCGACGATATTTGTGGGTTCCAAAGAACGGTACCATCCAAGTACATTTACGGTCTTATCGATACCGTAGACGTGGTCTGGGCCGCCGACAACAACGGTGATCCTGTCGCCGGCGGATCGCTGCAGGGACTCGATTCCCCCACGGCGGCGATGGGGATTAAGGTATTGAGAACTCCGAACGATGATCCGGATTTTGCATTTAACTGGTGGGTTCCGGCATTCCCTGAAAACGACTGGGGACCGAGGCAAATCACAGGAACCGAAGAACCGGTGCGGGAGTTTATTGGAGGTCTCGGCACCCCTTACGGCGATAAGGAAAAATTCTATATGATGGCGCAGCGGGAATTCGACTACAATCAGGTCACGACGGCCTTCGATCATTCTCAATCGGGCTGGCTTCCTCCTCCGGACAATGCCAATCAAATCGCATCGGGAGCGGAGATTCGGTTTCTGGTTTCCTGCGGGCCGTTTCGCGTAAGACAAGGGGATATATTGCCTCTCACAATCGCTTTTGTTATGGGCCAGGATTTTTATGCCACCAAGCTCGGGGTAATCGGATACTGGAAATACCGGGATTTTACGGATCTCGGGCTGAATACCGTCTGGGCTTCGTGGGTCTTCGATAATCCCGGCATTGATACCGATGGAGACGGCTACAGGGGTAAGTCGTATATCAAAGTCTATGACTCAGTGCTGGTCGGAGACGGCGGCGAATCTCCCGATTCTCAATGGGTGCCGACCTATGCCGAAACGCTGTACTACTCGGGTGATGGAGTTCCCGATTTCCAGGGAGCCAATCCTCCGCCGGTCCCGAAAATGCGGCTGAATCCCCGAATCAGCGATAACTACACCGGTGAAATCGAAATCAGATGGAATGGACGTGTTGCCGAAACCACCGAAGATCGCTTCAGCCAGATTAAGGATTTTGAGGGATATCGCGTTTATTTATCGATAAGCGAGCGGGACGACGATTTCATGCTTTTATCTTCGTATGATCTTGATGACTATGATCGATTCGTTTATAATTCCAATCGCGGCGAGTGGGATTTCGTCGATTCGCCGTTTACCCTCGAACAATTACGGAGATTGTACGGCAGCGATTTCGAGCCGCTCGAGTACTATGACGAAGAACACAACTTTCAGGCCATCGATCGAGGAACCGGGCAGTTGAAAGCTTACTATTTTCGCAGGCATGACTGGAACCAGTCTGACTACCGGGATACCACCCTGATACATAAAATATATCCAGATCAGCCTTACCCTTCCACGCTCGATCTTGACAGCGCCGCGATGTTTTACCCCGAGGAATTGACAGAAGACGGTTATTTGAAATATTTCGAATATCGTTATGTAATCCGCAATCTGCTTCCGTCGCAGAAGTATTACGTGGCGGTAACGACTTTCGATTACGGTTACCCCCAGAGGGAATTGACGCCGCAGGAGGCCAGTCCCTCGCTGAATATGGAGCCGGTTTATGCCCAAAACGCGACCAACAGAGTCGTAACCGAAGCCCTGAATGTAATCGTGTATCCCAATCCCTATCGGATAGATGCCGGCTATGAGGAGCGTTTTGAGGGATGGGAGCATCCCGAATTGCCTCGGGAATACAACCGCAAAATAAACTTCACCAACCTTCCGCCGAAATGCACTATTCGGATCTTTACGATAGACGGCGACCTGGTCCGGGTAATCGAACATGATGAACCGGCCAACAGCGGTACGGCCATGATAGAATCCTGGGATTTGATTAACAGGAATAAAATGATTACGGTATCGGGCATCTACTATTATGTGGTCGAATCGGAATACGGCAGCCAGATAGGAAAGCTCGTTATTATCCGTTGATAATCAGACATTTCCCGAATCCCGTTCGCGGGGAATTTTTCGCGATAATCGATAATAACCCGCGGCGGTCAGCAAAGCCATACCTGAAATAATGAACCACATTTGTTCGTAGTGCGGTGCGGTAAAATCCAGAAGGCTTGTCCCGAGCAAGGGTCCCAGGGACCATCCGGCGGTCAATGCGAATCCATATGCTCCCATATAGCGCCCGGTCCTTCCCGGCGGCGCCAGGCTTGTCGTCAATGACAAAGCCGGAGGAGAATGGAAAAGCTCTCCCATAGTGATAGCGAACATGGCCACGGCAAGGACCATAAATGTCCCCGACAGACCGACCGTACAAAACGCAATCGCCAGTATTAATGCTCCGCTGACTATTTGTAAGGTCAGACGCATCTTGCGAATCAGGATGGTAATCGGAACCTGCAGGACCGTGACCATAATACCGTTCATGGTGAACAACAGGCCCAGGTCTTCTTTTGACAGTCCCTTGAGACTGACCGTATACAGAGCGAAAGGAGCCATCAACTGCGAGAATACCAGATACAGCAGAAATAGCAGCAGGAAATGGCGAAAGAATAATTTATCGTGTCTTATGGTCGCAATATCTTTCAGTTTAAAAGGCTCATCATTATTTGCGGATTTGTTTCTTATCCCCTTTAAAAAGAGGGCAATAATCGTGCTTGAAACCAGGGTCATTCCCCCGGAGACGACAAAAAGGATGGCGTAGGATGATTCCGCGATATGCCCTCCGACGGCAGGCCCAAGAGCCCAGCCGAAATTCCCCGCCGCCCTGACGATCGAGTATGCTTCGGGACGATCTTTCTGCGGTGTCAAATCCGCAACCGTGGCATTGGCTGCAGGTTGAAAGATAGAGCCGAAAATGGAATTTATGATTACGAGAATTCCGATAATCAAGAATCCCATGTCCTTATAGATCGCCCATGCCAGGAACATAAATGAAATTGTCCGGAGGAATTGGGCCAGTATCATCAACCAATAGCGTCCCACTTTATCCGATAACTCGCCCCCGATTGCCTGAAAAGAGGCCCGGAATAGCGCGGCCACCCCGAAGTACAGGCCAATCTGCAATAAGGACATCCCCAAATGCGAATGGAAATAAAGAGATAGAAAGGGATACGCCAATGAAAAGCCGGTCGAGGATGCCACCCAGCCCCCGGCCAGGATCCAGAGTCTGTAATCGAACCGGCGGATATATTTAATCACTGACGCGATGTCCTTTCGAAAAATTCGGCAATATATTCGGCCGCCAGTTTGAATCCGGTTATGGGAAGTTTATTGTATCCCGAGGCGGCCAGGTCAAGCAATTTCCCCGAATCGCGGTATTCCTCAAGCAAATTCGAAAACGATGCGATATTGTTATTCTCCCCTATATCCACGGCCAATCCCTGTCGCAAAAGGAAATTCCGATTTGATTTTTCGGATGGTCCTGCCAGGGAATTCATGATAAACATGGGGATGCCCAACCCCGCGGCCCAGCTGCTTCTTTCGTTGGCAGGGGATACAAGATAATCGAAGTACCTGAATAAGTCGGTTGTGAAGGAGTCGATTTGTTTTCGATCATTGTAAATGACGGCAAGAATATGCGATTTTGCGATAGCTTCATGGAACCTCTCTTCTCTTTTCCCGGGAACGAATCGTCTGACGGAGAGTGAATTCATAAGCGCCTTTTCCAGGCGTCCTCCCGCTTTGCAAAAGACAATCCCTCTTTGATTCGAAATATCCAAAGAATTTAATAGCGATGTCAGGTTCTTTACCTGCACGGCAGGCTCCGTATCGGAGCAATAAAAAGCCCCAACCAGCTTCTCCTTTTCGCGAATTCTTGCCAGACGTTTGGTGAAATCGATACCGAGGCTTTCAACCAGAGCCTGCTCGATACAAAGGCCCGTGACTCTGATTACCTGATCGGGAATCCCACTTCTGACCAGCCGGTCGCGCGCCTCATCAACCGGGACCAGTATCAGAGAGGCCACCCTGGGAATGGATTGCGGAGGAACCGCAATATTTCCATGCAGGTAGATGACATCTGAGACAGAAGCGAGCGGTGAGACCAGCAGGGGTTCGGTAATTACGACCGGTTCCGCCTTATCACGATAAAAGTGTCTGATATTCCCGGTAAGGGCTTTTGTAAGGGGATTAAGATCCAATGAATCGGGGCGCCCGCAAATCTGGCGTGATATCATGCCGGCAAGGCCTCTTTGATTTCCGAGGCGGTAAAGCAGGTCGATAAGTTTCCATAAGCTGAAACTGAGGCCGCGCGACAATCGAAAAGCATTATTGATTTCGATTACGGGACGATTTGAAGCCAGATTTTCGAGTGCTGAAACCAGGCCATCGAGGTAAAACTGCCTTTCTCTCCCGATCCCGGTATACAGAATCTGTAGTTTTTTTTCGTCACTCATCCCAATATCGGTCCGTCTCGCTGCTTAGCTTATATAAAAGCGGAAGACCGAGATTACCAAATTAAAATATCTGTTTGAAATTTAAAAGGGGATTATTGCCGCTGGATAATCAGTTGGGTCAGTTTTTCGAAAGAAAGGATATGGATTTTTCTGTTATCCTGCATGACAATTCCGTCGAGGAGGGCTTTATCGATTTCGGGAGAAGCGGTGTCGGCACTCTGAAGTTCGTCTTCCGAAACCTTCAGAATTTCTTCGGCCACATCTGCTACCAGCCCGACCGGTTTTCCGGGATTACATAGAATGGCCGCATATTTATCCGGCAAGGGCCTTACCACGGAGTAAAGGTCCATGCTGGGATCATAAAGCATATATTCTTTGCCGTCATGTTTGAGCGAATGCGCACCGGAAAATATTCCGAGATTTCGGGAAAGGACGATTTCTTCGACCTTCACCACATCCAGCCCGACAAGGTTATCGCCGGTTTTAAAAATCAGGTATTCCATAATATTCAGTACTATTATCGTCCGCTATCCAAAACAGATTAATGCTAAAAGGCCGCGAGAGTATTTTCAATATAAAAGCGGATAAAATTTAAAAAAATAGAACAATTAGCTGAAATTCACGTCAAATTATTTAGAAGTTAGCAAGCCGCGATCGGGCCCCTATTTTACCCTGATTCCCCACCCGCTCGGTTGCGGCTTTTATTATTGGGCAAGAATCTCCATCAATCTTTTGGCAGTCGTAGGTGAATGGCCGCTGTAATGGTTGTTAAAATAGGTGTAGACCTCCCCCTTGTCGATCGAGAATTCTTCTATCAGACGCGACCACCATTCCAGTTCTTCGGTACGGGAATTTCTTTCGTAGCTGAAATCGTTCGGGATTTTCTTCCGGTCTCCGAGCATACGGATATAAAGGAAGTCGCCGGTGAAATCGGTTTCACGGGGCATCCAGGGGTGATCAATCAGGCAGAGGGATACCTTGCGGCATTTAAGGAAGTTGTAAAAACCCTCCCCAAGCCATTTCTTATTCCTGACTTCGACTGCGAATTTGCCGGAATCCGGCAGGCTTTCAATAAGAGCCTTGAAGATATCGCTGTGTTCTTCCGGTTTAAAGCCGTACGGAAATTGAAGCAGCAGGGGGCCGAGTTTTTCCTCAAGGTGCCTCATATTCTCTATAAAAGCTTTCATATTCACGAGACGGTCCGAGATTTCTCCATCGTGAGTCACCGTTTGAGGGAATTTGGCCGTGAAAGTGAACCCGTCGCCGGTGGTCTTCTTCCAGCGCTTGACCATTTCTATGGTTGGAATGCGATAAAAAGTGGAGTCGATTTCCACGGTATTGAAAACGGTCGCATAAAAACGGAGAAAGTCCTGCTGAGGGCAGAACTGCGGATAGAAATTCCCCAGCCAATCTTTGTAGGAGAAGCCGGAGGTTCCGATTTTAACTCTGTCCGGATTAACGCGAGTCATGTTTTTTAGAACAAAGCACCAGCTTAAAAGTTCTGAATACAGAGGAATAATTTGCCATTATAACCGGGCCTTCCGGGCTTGCCAGGAAAGGCCGAAAAGCTTATAATTGATTCCATAAATTAAATGTAAAGGAGTCGGTATGAAAGACAAACGAAACGAAATACTCGCACGCAATCTGCTGGAATATTCAGTGAAGCTGCAAAAGGGAGAAGTCCTCTACCTGGAGCTAAAGGGCAAAGAAGCCCTGGAACTGGGCAAGGAAATTATCCGCATTGCGACCGAAATCGGAGGGATTCCTTTCTATTTCTATAATGACGAATCTTTGCTCCGGCAATACCTGAGGGGAGCGACGACCGAGCAGCATCAAAAACTGGCCGAGGTTCATCTTGATCTGATGAAGAGGGCCGACGCCTATATCGGGGTTCGCGGTTCCGATAATCCTTTCGACATGGCCGATTTTTCATCCGAGACCATGAAGAATTACATGAAGACCTTTTACAAGCCGGTGCATCTTGAAGAACGGGTCAAGCGGACCAAATGGGTGGTTTTACGCTATCCCAATAATGCCATGGCGCAATTGGCGGAAAAGCCTCAGGAACAATTCGAGGATTTCTATTTCAATGTCTGCAATCTGAATTATGCCGAGATGTCGAAGGCTATGGATCCGCTGGTCGAGCTAATGGATAAAACCGACATGGTGCATATCAAGGGACCGGGGACCGATCTTACCTTCTCCATCAAGGGCATTCCCAATGTAAAATGCGATGGCGAACGGAATATCCCGGACGGCGAAGTCTACACCGCTCCGGTGCGCGATTCGGTAAACGGCATAATAACATATAACACGCCGTCGCTTTCCGAAGGCTTCGTATATAACCGAATCTGCTTTGAATTCAAAAACGGCAAGATTGTAAAGGCCACGGCCGCTTCGAACGAAAAAAAGCTGAACGAGAAGCTGGATACCGATGAAGGAGCCCGTTATATCGGAGAGTTTGCTATCGGGGTGAATCCCTTCATTCTGCAGCCTATGAAAGATACTCTGTTCGATGAGAAAATCCGCGGCTCCTTCCACTTTACGCCGGGACAGTGTTACGATGAGGCTCCCAACGGCAACCAGTCATCGGTGCACTGGGACCTGGTACAAATACAGCGCGATGACTACGGCGGCGGCGAAATGTACTTCGATGGCAAGCTGATTCGCAAGAACGGCGTATTCGTCGATGAAAGGATGGAATTCGGTTTTTCGGAGAAAAACCTGGCGCAGTAATAGCCGCATAACCCGGAAAATAAAAAGGGACGAGATGATCGTCCCTTTTTCAATTTTGGAAGGCGTCCCTAAATATGAATCGACAGGCGGACCTTTTCGTAACCCTCCTGGATTATTCGAAGAACTTCCTGGGGATCATCAGTAAGCGAGAATAGCTTGAGATCGTCTTTTTCCAGAGTCCCCATTTTAATCGGCCCCGAAACCAGCCAGTCCAGCAGGCCTCCCCAGAAATCCGATCCGACCAGGACCACCGGAAGGTTGAAAATTTTCTTGGTTTGAATCAAGGTTAGCGATTCGAACAGCTCGTCAAGGGTTCCGAATCCTCCCGGCATGATAACAAAGCCGGCCGCATATTTTACGAACATTACTTTACGGGCGAAGAAATATCTGAAGTGAAGAGATATGTCCTGGTATCTGTTGGGCTTCTGTTCAGTTGGGATATCGATATTGAGACCGATCGATTTCGATTTTCCGCCAAAGGCTCCCTTATTGGCGGCCTCCATTATCGACGGTCCTCCGCCTGTTATGATATGGAACCCGGCATCCGAAAGGAGCTTGCTGATATCCACCGTCATGCGGTAATACCGTGAATCTTCGGGAAGAGCGGATGATCCGAAAACAGATACGGCCGGGCTAAGAGTTCTTAAGGTTTCAAAGCCGTCGACGAATTCGGACATTATTCGAAATACCGACCAGGTTTCGCTTCCAGCATCCGTATTATGAAAATCGTTCATTTATCCCCTTTCAAATCCCTTTCCTATATCCTAATCGGTAAAACCGGACATTCTTTATACAGCAATGTTCATTTGATTTCGGTTAAAATTACGCCCGAAATCGCCACTATTCCGCCTATAACAAAAGTGGTGCTGATCGGTTCCGCCAGCATCCAGGCCGCAATGGCCGTGGCCAAAACCGGCTGTATATTCTGGAGTACAGCCACCCTGGAAACATCCATATACTTAATCGCCCAGTACCAGATAAAATAGGCTCCGAGTGAAATAAAAACGGCCATATATACAATCGTGAGCCATCCGGATAATTTCAATGACGTGTAATCGGCCGTTATTGCCCGATAGACTCCGTAAGGAAAATATACCAGCGAACCATAGACCAGCCCCAGTCCCATCGATCTGAAAGCGCCATATTTGAGTGCCAGTGGCTTTAGAAGAACCGTCGCAAAAGCCCAGGATATTACGGCGCAAAGAATGAGGATGTCTCCCCAAAAGTACTCCATGCCGAAATTCACTTTACCGCCCGTTAGAATTATCACGACCCCGATAAAGGCGATTATTATCCCTGAGGTTCGGCGGAAGGTTCCCTTTTCCCCTAACGTGAAAATCGCAAGGATATATATGAATATGGGGACGGTGGCAAAGAGCAATGCAGAATGTCCCGCCGCGGTCAGTGATTGCCCGACCAGATAGATAACCTGATTTAATACAATCAGGATAACTCCAATGAAGAATATCCGCACATGGTCCTTCAATGGAATCCTTGGACGGTTCCAGAACCAAAGCAGGACAGGAATATAAATAATGGAAGTGAAAAGGAACCTGTAAAAGGCGTAGGTATAGGGGTCGATTTGATTTAATCCCAACTTGGCCAGGGGATATGCCAATGCCGTCACCAGCTGCTGGAATAACATGGCCAGATACAGGAACCAAAGAGGGTATTTTTCGGCATTGATATATTTCACGAAAAACACCCTCTTAAATGATCTGTTATATTATTGTTATATAAAAGAATAAACGTATTTATTATAGTAACCCTTTATATGAACCGCCGTCGACCGGGATTGCTGCCCCTGTAATAAACGAGGCTTGATTTGAGGCCAGAAATGCCGCCACAGACCCGAATTCTGCGGGGTTTCCGATACGCTTCACAGCAGAGCTTTCGGCCCATTGCCGATAGACTTCATCTGTACTTATCCCCTGCTTCTTTGACTGAAAGTCTGCCAAACCTTTCAGCCTTTCGGTGGCATGATACCCGGGACAGATAGTATTGACAGTAATACCGAATTTGCCATACTGATTCGAAAGAGATTTGGCAAACCCGGTCAAACCTGCCCGCAAGGTGTTTGAAATAATCAGATTGTCAACCGGCTGACGAACGGCAATCGATGTGATATAGATAATCCTCCCCCATTTTTGGGCGGCCATTCCATCCAAAACCGCCCTCGTTAGATCGATCGCGGAGTGAAGAGTCAATTCGGCGGCCGAGCGCCAGGTATCCTTATTTATATCGGCGAACATCCCGGCCGGGGGACCTCCGGCATTGACAACAAGAATATCGATCCCGCCGAGGATTGTATTGGTTTCGCGCGCGATTTTCTCTGCTTCCCCCGTCTCCCCCATACTGCCGACGACAATTGCCGGCTCATAACCGCCGGCTAGCTTTATTTCGGAGGAGGCCCTGGCCAGATTTTCCATAGACCTCGAATTAATCGCCAGCTTCACTCCTTCTTTGGAAAGAGCAACGGCGGTCGCCAGGCCGAGTCCTGCTGAGGCCCCGGTTACCAACGCTCTTTTATTCTCGATCCCGAGATTCATATCAGGCCTTCACTTTTGACAGTTCCTCGATCAGTTCCAGTGCGGCATAAGTCCCGTGTTCGAAATCATCCAGATGAAAACGTTCATTCGGAGAATGCGCGTTATCGTCGGATTGTCCCCAGCCGAGCAGGAGAGTATCGGCACCGAGGACATGTTTGAAGGTTCCGACCACGGGAATAGAGCCCCCTTCTTTCATAAAGACCGGAGCTTTGCCGAAGCCCTTTTCAATGGCTCGTCCGGCCGCATCCAGCCAGGGGCCGTCGGTCGGAACGATTACGGCAGGAGCCCCGCCATGTTTTTTCACTTCGCAATGGACATATGGCGCACATATTTTCATGATGAATTTTCCAATCTTGTTACAGATATCATTGGGATTCTGATTCGGAACCAGACGCATGGTGATCTTGCAGGTTGCCCATGAAGGAATGATGGTTTTGGCACCTTCCCCCTGGTAACCCCCGGTGATGCCGTTGACATCGAGGGTCGGGCGGCTCCAGATTCGTTCCAGGGTGGAATATCCCTTTTCGCCGTGCAGGGCTTTGGAGCCGGTCTTTTTTAAATATTCTTCATCTTTATGCGGGAGTTTTTTGAATTCGGATTTTTCGAAATTGGAGACTTCGACCACATCGTCATAAAAGCCATCGATGGTAATATGACCATTTTCATCATGCAAACCGGCGATGATTTTAGCCAGCGCGTTTATAGGGTTTCCTATGGAACCGCCGAACGACCCGGAATGCAGATCACGGTCGGGACCGGTTACCTTTACTTCCACGAATGAGAGTCCGCGAAGGCCGAAAGTTACCGCCGGCTGAGTCTTGCTGAATTGAGCGCTATCTGAAACGACGACAATATCGGCTTTCAGCATATCTTTATATTCTTTCACGAACCGTTCCAGGTTTTCCGAACCGGATTCCTCTTCCCCTTCGAAAAGTATCTTAATATTTATGGGGAGTTTGGAGTTGGTGGCGGTGTATGCTTCGAAAGCTTTGACATGTGTCCAGAGCTGGCCTTTATCATCAGTAGATCCTCGGGCTAGAATATAGCCGTCTTCGATGATCGGCTCGAAGGGTGTGGATTTCCAGAGGTTCAATGGTTCCGGGGGCTGGACATCATAATGACCGTAGTAGAGAACCGTGATATAATCGGTCGAGCTTAGCTTTTCGCCATATACCACCGGGTGTCCTCCGGTCGGCATGATTTTCGAAGAAATCCCGATTTTGTTCAGATGGCCGGAGAGCCATTCGGCGCATTTAACGATATCACCTTTGTGTTCGCTTTTTGCGGAAACGGAAGGGAATCTGAGGAATTCGAAAAGCTGGTCGAGTCTTTCCTTTTTATGGCTATCGAGGAATTCCTTTGGTTTCATCATAACTCCTATACATTTAATAGCTTATAATCATCGTCCCGGATTCGTTTCATTCAGCATGAATACGGAAAATAGTCCATTGGGGCGGAAAAATCAATATGTTCTCCCGCAAGAGATATATTTTGTTGCTTTTTCCGCGGAACTGCATATAATCATTCAAGTATAACATTAAACCGCAACTGCTTAGCATATGAAAACCACTTTTAAAACATTATTGATTTGGGCTGCCTGGACTTTTCTAAATCCTGTTTCGGCCCAATGGGTTACCGCCGATGTTCCGACGGTCGATTTCGGGTATACACCTCAATTCGGAAAGGGCTTCCATCATTTCTGGTTACTATCTCAGGTCGATGATACTCTTATTATTGGTGAGTCCAACATGTTTTGCGATTGTCTCGAGTTTCACTTCAGCGATTCAATACTTCCTCCTCGGGATAGTATTCAGGCTGTAGCGATTTTGGATCCACGAGGTTTGGTAGGAGAAAAATACTGGGTACCTGCGATATATACAATCAAGAAGGAGAGAATCGTCAGGATCGACGTTAAGGCTGCCGTTTTCGACGATCCGTCGCGAATGAAGCCCGTAATTGTCGATCCGATGGTCATTAACGTCTCATGGTTTGGAGATTCCGGTCCGAAAGAATACAAGACGACTATGCGTAATGTGGCAGACGAGACAATTCCCTTGCGATTGATAGAAGCCGATACGACTTATTACAGCCTCAGGTTTCCGACCTACATTCATCCGGGGCAGGAGGCCGATATCAAGATTACTTTAAACGATAGAGGAATAAAAGAGGAATTCGAGGAATCCATTTTATTTGAATTTATCGATAATGTGACATCGGCCAAGAAAAATTATACAATACCGGTCAAACGCCGGATTTTTAAACGTGCCGGCGATTAGGATAGTCGTGCGTATAAAATATAAGTATTGAGGAGGCCCGACAATGTCCGTCAGCAGAAAATTATTATTACCCATATTAATTATCGTATTATTTGCGTCAATGGCCGTGGCCGAACCGGGGTTAATGATTAAGGAGCCCATTTTCGATTTTGGCCATGCCCCGCAAAATTCGACGATTAGCCATGTTTTCTGGCTGTATTCAAGCGGTACGGAACCGCTCAAAATCCTGGATATTAAACCGGGATGCGGATGTACCAAGGCCCCGCTGGAAAAGGACTATATTGAACCGGGAGACAGCACGCAGCTTGAAATAATCTACTCCACGAGATATTATTACGGCCCGCAGTCGAAACGCCCGTCAATCAAGACCAATGAAGGAGACGTCAATAAGTATCTCCAGTTTACCGCAAACGTATACTCCGACAGGAATAGTACCGAGCCGATCTTTATCGATCCGAATCCTTTCGATATTTCTCAATTCGGTGAGAAACCGCGGACGAAAATGGAGTTTGATATTACGAATAAATCCGCTAACGAGCTGGAAATATCGATAATCGATTACCCAAAATCGATGCTAAAGGTGGACTTCCCTAAAAAAATCGGAGCCGGAAAAACGGAAAAGGGAAAAATCGAGATAGTAAAGATTTTCGAGAATGTCGAATTCGAAAAATCGATAACGATTCAGCTCAATGATGAAATACAGACGCGGTTCACGATTCCGGTAAAGCGCGTTATCCGCATACCCGGAAGATCAAGTTCCTCATTGAATTAGGAGAGCAGCTTAGAACTTGACATCAAGAAAATATTGATTAAATTAAATAAAATCTTGAACTACCCCTGTTTTGCACGATAATAAGTGTAAATACGTATCTGGAGGAATTGGATAATATGAAGAGATTTACGGCGATACTAATTGCATTCATCATGGTCCTGGGTATTTTCAGTATCGCTACGGCTCAGCCCAAAATGGCGATACCGGAATCCGCTTTTGATTTCGGATACGTGCCGCAGCACTCCAAAATCAGCCATGTTTTCTGGCTTCATTCGACGGGGACGGACACCCTGAAGATATTAAATGTCCGGCCCGGCTGAGGCTGCACACAGGCTCCGCTCGAAAGCAAGGAGCTTGCTGTCGGTGACAGCACCAGGCTTGAAATAATTCTCGATACCAAAACATACCGCAATCGGGTCACCAAGCGCCCGAGTATCGAAACCAACGAAGGGACGACCAAGCAGTATGTCCAGATATCGGCAAGCGTGAATCTTCGTCCCGATTCCACTTATCCCGTTACTTTTATGCCGTATAAGTTCGATATTTCGCAGTGGGGAGCCGATAAGCCGCGTACGCGTCTGACCTTTGAAATGACGAACGTTTCCGAAAATGAAGTTACGGTAAGCTTGATTGATTATCCGAGTCAAATTATAGATGTTAAGCTCCCGGAAAGGATAGGCGCAGGCAAAACCGAAAAAGGGGAATTAGACCTGAAAGATGAGTTTATCGACAAGGAATTCGAGAAGTCGCTGACGCTGGAATTCGGCGACCCTCAGAAATCGCGCTTCACGATTCCGGTAAAGCGCGTGATCCGGACCCCCAGTGAGCCGGCATCGAACGCCACGAATCCGTCATCTACAAGCAAGCATTAGATATTACATAATTACCGATAAAAAAACCCGCCCAGAAATGGCGGGTTTTTTATTTGATATTTTTCACTAATCCTCGAGGAATTTATCGGTATCAAACCCTTTGGTTGCCTGTTCCCAATCGTCATCGTATTTTTCTCCGGAGGCCGTCGAATGGACAAGCCGATAATCGCCGTAACCTTCCTCATCAACGAACACGAAATAGACTCCTCCCTGAAGCTGGTAATAATTCCATTTTTGCCAGGGGTTTACCAGCGACGGAGAAATGGCATCCTTAATTTCATCCGGGATTCCATACTGCATTAATACTCTTCCGCGGTCGGAACGCCAGCCGTCGCCGGCATCAGGAAATGACGAAAAATTCTCATTGGCGTATACATATCGGTTGAAGACATCTTCGAGAAATTCGTTTCTGGGGGTGCCCGGAGTCGGATCATTATCGGAGAAGAACTGCCTTACGAAGCGGGTTTTACCCGATTCCGTCAAATTGTTGAACAAAACGTAATCGTTGGCTTTGACGACGTACTTAATGACATTGGATAAAGTCACGATTCCGGCGGTATCGAGCGGGCTGACATACTGGTATGCCATGGAAGCGAATTGTCCCTCCTGGGGAAATATAACGAACCGGTGAATTCTCATATCGCTTTCGGTATTCGCATAATCGGTTGCGGTTACCCGGAGATCGTACTTGCCGGGCGCCCAGTCCTCTATATCGAGAACATTGGAAATAACCGCTGATGGTCCCGGTTTGGGCAAATTGACATTGCCGAAGTCGTAGTACATTTCGCCGCGGTCATCGAAGACCTTAAACGAAACGTTAAATGAATCCTGCGAAATATTTTTGAATTGAAGATTATACAGCTCCGCATAAATATAGATGCTGCTGTCTTTTTCCGAAAAGACCCCCATAGGGCTAGGAAGGATTTCAAGACCGTTTTTCACCAATCGATTCTGACCCGACACTTCTTCGGCGGAATCGACCGGCCGAATCCGGTATGCCAATTCCAAATCACTTAGTTTAAGATGCTTCATTTCGATGGGGTCGATTTCAATTTTATTGAATAAAAAGGCCCCTTCCCTCTTATTGGAAGCGTCAATAACGGTCATCTTTCCCTTGTAAACGCCGGGGGGAACCATCAGGTGCAGCTTGTTAAATAACTTGATATCCTTCCGGCCGGCTTCGATTGAATCCTTTACCCTGGTGTAGAAAAACGTCCCGGCGGTGTCGACCGAATTGTCGAGAGTATCGGTCAGCAGCATTTCGGCGTAAACCGCGGCCCGCAGCCACTGCCCGTCTTCAGTGGAATCGAACTGAAATTGACTGCGGTTTATGGTGAAGGGAAATTCCACATATGCCCGGCCATCGCCCTGAGGATCCGGGAAGATATTCATTCCGGCTTGAACCGTCAACGGCTGGGCTCCGATCGATGAGGATAAACTCAACAGGAATATGGCCGACAAAATTCTGAATAGGTCGCGCTTTAAAATCATCTAAGTCCCTCTGAGATTAGTTAATACCGTATCCCGTCGTATGGAAACTGCAGGACATAATCGTTATTGCCGAATTCATCCACAAACAAGAATTCTCTGACCTGATTGCCCGAACGATAATAGTACCATATTTGATAAGCCTTGGAATCTAATTCAAAGGGGTGGTCTTCAATCTGATCCGGAGGACCGTACTGGATAAATACCATACCGCGATCCGTACGCCATCCCTCTCTTTGCATAATCGAAAAATTCTGATTAGCGAATTCTATACGCTCAAAGTAATCGTCTTTGACTTCGTTTTCGGGGGTGCCGGGAGTAGGATCAAGTCCCAGCCAGAATTCATTCCAAAGTCTCAGGCGCTCTGCGGCGGTTTCCGCTTTCGACATGGCATCGAGATCCTTTTTCGATGCAATGTACTTGAGTATCTCGACCCCCTTTTCAGGATCGTTCAAAATCATGGTTCCCGGGGTCCAGTGTATCGTAATCGGCTCTTCGACCTTATCCACGTCGCGGCCTCTCTTGCCGCGAAGCACCGTTACGAAATCGTATTCTCCCCCCTTAATTCCCTTGAGAGGTATTTCATAGTATTGGGTTACGGCGGTGCCATTATCGAAACTGATTCTTTCTTCATCGTGATAAACGCTGTTTTCATTAAAATCGACCAGATCGACCAGGAGAGTGACATCCGTTTCCTCGCCGCTTCCCCGATATATTTCGAAATAGGCTCTGACCGTAGCGGTAGTATCGCCTCCGTAAATGCGGCGGACCACCGGGACATAATCCATGTTTCCCTTTGTGAAGGTGGTGTCTTCGCCTGACGGCTCGACCGCGTGAACAAACTGGATATCTGAAATCTGGGGATTGCGATTATCGTATTTGGTCAATTCCGCTTTCAGTTCTCTGCGGACGGAATTGCCGGCGTTCTTATCGTTTAAATCGCAGGTGATTTTATACTGCTCCGGGGCGACCTCGAAGGTAACCTGGCCGATGCGATAATCGCTGGTAGAAAGCGTTCGCGAATATTCATCGGTTGAAATCGAACGCGTAAATGTTTTGCTTGCGATGGGACGGTTCTTTTTATCATAAACGGCGACGATGATTTCATAATCGGCATAGAAAACGGACTCCCTTTTAACAAAGGCCAGATCGCTGTTGAAAATCAGGTAATAAATCTCGAGTCGATTCATGGAAACATCCCCGGTCCTGAAAGAGGCATAATCGGCGGAAAACAGGGGTTCCGTTATTCCTTGCTGCAGGGAATATACCGTTTGTCCCGAAGCAAAAAGCGGCAAAAGCAGCAATAACCCGCAGATTGCCAGGGTGGTTTTTAAAAAACGCACAAGCATAATCCTTTCGTTCTTTTGCCGTTCAATTTAAGAGGACGTATGAGTGAAGGCAATATTTAAAAAATCTTCACTCGTAGCGGAGAGATTCTATCGGATCGACCCGGGCAGCCCTGTAGGCCGGATACATTCCGGCAATCAGTCCTACGGAAACAGCGACAGCAAACCCCAGGAAAATGAACAATGCCGAAATCCCGAACGGCAGAGGAGTCAACATCCCCACTAACATCGATGTTCCTACTCCAAAAACAATACCCAACACCCCCCCGGTTCCCGACAGGGTCATGGCTTCTATCAAAAATTGCCAGAGGATGTTGTTCTTTCTGGCGCCGATCGCCTTTCTGACGCCAATTTCACGGGTTCGTTCCGTAACCGAAACCAGCATTATATTCATTACCCCGACGCCGCCGACCATGAGGCCGACCGAAGATATCACGATCATGGCGAGGTATATGTATTGGGTGATATTTCCGACCATTTCGCGGATTTGTTCCTGCCCGAAGATGGCAAAATCGTTTTCTTTATCAAAGGGAACCTGCCGGACAACGCGAAGAACCGCTATTATCTGCTCTTTGGCCTCATCGAGCAGATCCGGAGTTCTGGAACTGACCGTAAGCAACAGGGCTTTATCCCACGGGACCATCTTTAGTTTCGTTGAAAGCGGTATGTAGACTATGTTGTTATCGGTATTGGCACCCAGCATTAATTCCTTCTTGTCCATCACCCCGACAACGGTAAAGCGGTAATTGTTCACCCGGATTTCCTTGCCGACAGCGACTTCATCGGAGAACAGAGCCTCCCTGACATCCGAACCAATTATGCAGACCTGCGCCCGGGTGTTTTCATCCATCTGACTAATAAAACGACCATCTGATAATTTGGACTTGTGGACTTTTTCATAATCGGGCCAGATACCCACAATTGCCGGGCGGTTCGCCCGCTTGCCCTTATACTTGATGACATTTCCTCCCTGGGTGCGATGATAAAAATTTTCGGGTGAAACACCCGAAACCGCAGGGCAATTTTCTCGAATGGCAGTGGCTTCAACGGTGGTCATCTCTTTTCGATTCCGCTCTTCCTCGCTAAGGTTATCGAAATCGGTATTGGGAGGATAAGTGGTTATAAAGAGGATATTGCTGCCAAGTTCATCAATTGAATCCTGGACGGCGCGGTCCAATCCCTGGACCAGCGATGTCATTGCTATCACCGACCAGACTCCGATAAGGACGCCGAGGATGGTCAGAAAGGACCGGAATTTATTCGAGCGTACCGAATCGAGGGCAAGTAAAATACCTTCGCGAAATTCTACGAATGTCATCATAATATTTGCCCCGCAATAGTTATTCGTAACGCAACGATTCGATCGGATCGACTCGCGCGGCACGATATGCCGGGTAAAGCCCGGCTACCAATCCTACGGATACCGCAACCGCGAACCCAAGCGTGATAAACAGCGGTGAAATTCCAAACGGCAATGGAGACAGGGCGCCGATTAATAAAGCAGTCCCTACTCCGGCGGCGATACCGAGGACTCCCCCCGTACCTGATAAGGTCATCGCTTCAATAAGGAACTGCCATAGAATATTGTTGCGCCTGGCACCGATGGCCTTTCTCACTCCTATCTCGCGGGTCCGTTCGGTGACCGAGACCAGCATGATATTCATGACGCCGACTCCGCCGACCATGAGGCCGACCGAGGATATAATTATCATGGCCAGGTAAATATACTGCGTTATATTGCCTACCATCTCGCGGAGGTTCTCCTGCCCGAATATGGCGAAATCATTCTCTTTATTATATGGTACACGTCTGACCTGCCGTAAAGTTACAGTTATTTGTTCTTTGGCATCTTCCATTAGCTGTGCCGATTGTGCGCTTACCACCAAAGTCAAGGCTTCGTCCCAGGAATGAATTTTCATAAAGGTCGAAAGCGGAATAAGGACTTTATTGTTTTCTCCCCCGTCGAACATCGATTCCTGCTTTTCCCGAACCCCTACCACCGTAAAACGCCTGTTGTTCATACGAATCTCTTTCCCGATCGGATCCTCGTTCGGGAAAAGGGCATCCTTGACATCGCTGCCCAAAATGCATACCTGCGCCCTAGTGGCATCATCCATCTGAATAATGAATCGACCGGAATTGACGGATATACTGTGGACTTTTTGATAATCCGGGACGACCCCCACTATTGCCGGACGATTGGCTCTTCGACCCTTATATTTTACGATATTTCCGCTGGAGCCGCTGCCCCAATGGTGGTTTTCAGGTGAAATGGCCTTAACGGCCGGGCAATTTTCGCGGATGGCGTCGGCCTCGACGATGGTCATGAATTTCCGGTTACGCTCTTCCTCTGTAAGGTCATCGTAATCGGTTTCAGGGGGAAACCTGTCTATGAACAGGACATTGCTGCCGAGTTGATCGATGGAGGACTGAACCGCACCGTCCAGCCCGTTTATCAGCGAACTCATGGCGATTACCGACCAGACACCGATCAGAACCCCAAGAATGGTCAGAGAAGATCGAAATTTATTGGAGCTTAGAGAACCGAGGGCCAGTAACATTCCTTCACGCAGTTCGACCAGAGTCATGTATAACTCCTATTCGTAACTGAGTGCTTTGACGGGCATGAGCCGGGCCGCTTTCATTGCGGGATAGATGCCGAAGAACAGCCCCACCCCGGTTGAAATAGCCAGCCCGATCATAATTGCGGAAAGAGACGGAGTCATATTGAAATTCATCAGACTTATCAATACCTTCCCCAAAATCACTCCGATCGCGATGCCGATTACTCCACCGGTCATAGAAAGGATCAATGATTCGTACATGAATTGGATCAGGACATCTTTTTGACGGGCTCCGATAGATTTACGAATCCCAATTTCACGGGTCCGTTCGGTAACCGACACCATCATAATGTTCATAATAATAATTCCGCCCACGATCAGCGCTATCGAAGAAATTCCGACCAGACCCATCCGGAGATACTTGGTTATATCGTTTAGCGCGGCCATGATGGCATCGGCCGTGACGATGCCGAAATCGTCTTCCTTATCATAAGGGACATGGCGCATCGCCCTGAGAACTACGCGCACCTGATCCATCGCAGGCTGTACCATTTCCACCGACGCCGCCTTAATAACGATATCGGTGCTGCGTCTGGAATCGCCGAAGTACTTCGTAAAAGTATTGTATGGAATAATGGCAATCGCATCGGCATTGTCGTTAAAGGTCGAGCCCCTTTTCTTGGCGATGCCGATTATTTCGAATTTGGTATTGTTGATTTTTATGGTTTTACCGATGGGATCCAAGCCGGGAAATAACTCCTCCTGCAAAGCCGAACCGATAAAAGCAACCCTGCGTCTGCTATGGTCTTCTTCCTCCGAAAAAAAGCGCCCCTGATCAAGCTGAATGTCGATGATATTAAGGAGATTGGCGCTTCCCCCTTCGAGATGGACATTACTCATTTTCTTTTCGCGGTATTTTACTTCCGCCCGGGTGTCCACATCGGCCGCCACTTCGGTACAGAGATCGCAGCCTTTTTTTACGGCCTCGACATATTCGTACTTGAGCGGCTTTCTTTTGAGCGCTTCGAGAAAGGCCTCTTCACTCATGATTATACCGAATTTGGTTACGATAAAGGTCGAGGGGCCCAGCACTTCGAGTTCGCTTTCTATCGATTGCTGCAGGCCGTCCAGGGCGGAAATTATGGTAATGACGGAAGATACCCCGATGATGATCCCGAGCAGGGTAAGTGACGTTCGGAGCTTATTAACCCGAAGTGCGCTTGCCGCCATTTTGAGGATTTCCCATAATATCATAGCTTGGTACCGTTTGCGATCTTTTCGGTTTCGCTGACCACCTCGTCGCTTTCGATCTGGCCGTCGCGGATCATCAGTATTCTTCTGGCAAAAGTGGCTACTTCGCGTTCGTGGGTAACGATAATGATCGTATTTCCTTCCTTGTGAAGCCGCGAGAAGAGATTCATGATTTCCTGACCGGTTTTGGTGTCGAGATTTCCAGTCGGTTCGTCGGCAAGAAGCAGGGACGGTTCATTGACCAGCGCCCGCGCAATGGCAACCCGCTGTCTTTGCCCGCCGGAAAGTTCGTTCGGGCGGTGATTCATGCGGTCGGCCAGATCCACTGAGGTCATGGCACGAATCACCTTTTCGTGGCGAATATCTTTGGGCGTGCCATTATAAATCAGGGGGAGTTCGACATTGTGAAAGGCACTGGCCCGCGGCATCAGATTAAAGGTCTGGAAAACGAAGCCGATCTGTTTATTCCGGATACGAGCCAGTTCATCGTCTTCCAATTCGCTGACCCTGCTGCCCGCCAGATAGTATTCACCCTTGGTGGGCGTATCGAGGCATCCGATCAAATTCATCAGGGTGGATTTACCGGAGCCTGAGGGTCCCATAATCGCCACATAATCCCCTTTTTCAATGGCGATGGTTATCCCCATGAGGGCGTTTACCTGGACGGTCCCCATCTGGTAAGTTTTCCAGACATCTCTTGTTTCAATTAACGGCATGATTAATCCCTAACGCTGAATTGAGGCTGCTCTTCGACCTTAATCATGTCTCCGTCTTTAATCGTACGCAGAGTCCGAAACGGCCCGGAGATGACTTTCTGGTCTTTTTCGAGTCCTTTTACAATCTCGATGTTCTTTTGATCCGCAATGCCGGTTTCCACTTCCACGAATTTGGCTTTGCCGTCCTGAATAACAAATACTCCCTTGGCTTCGCGCCCCTTGTTACCCTCATGCGAGGAGCTGTCGGTATCAGATGGAGGATTTTCCTCGACCTGGGCGGCATGCGCTTCCGCAACCAGTCCGCCTGACGAATCGCTGGGCTTTTCAAGAGAATCTTCGGGATTGAGATTCCGCATAACAATAGCGCCATACGGAACTACCAGAGCTTCGGTGCGTTTATTGGTGGTGATATCGACTGTCGCCGACATCCCGGGGCGGATCTTGTTGTTGGTTTCCTTAAAAAGGACCTTGACCTTGAAATTGGTGGCCTGATCCTGCGTTCCGAGCCCCGTCATAATGGCGGTATTTCCGATCTCGACCACCTCGCCGACGAATGACGTATCCGGGAAGGCGTCAACTTCGATTTTGGCTTCCTGGTTGAGATCGACTTTCACGATTTCGGTTTCGTCGACATCGACTTCCACCTCGAAAGAATTCAAATCGGAGATAGTCATCAGGGTTTTGCCCTGAGTGTAGGCGGTCTGGGCCTGAGCGATTTCGCCCGGTTCGGCATCGATGTAGGTTACGATACCGTCCATAGGGGCGGTAATACGTGTTTTGCTGAGATTATCCTCGGCCTTTTCGAAAAGGGCACGAGTCTGCTTGAATTGGCTTTGCATGGCCTCGTAACTGTGCTTGCTGTTCAAATAGCTGTATTCGGCGTCCTTGTATGCCGTTTCGGAAGTCAAATTTCTTTCGAAGAGAGCTTTCTGTCTGGTATTCTCTTCTTCGGCCTGCAAATAGAGCGCTTTGGAACCCTCTACCCTCGCTTCCATTTCCTCGAGGCTGTACTTCATCTGTTCGAAATCTTTCTGAAGCTGCACGGTATCGAGCTTGATCAGGAGGTTTCCCTTCCGAACAAACTGGCCATCGACCACCGCAACTTCAATAATCTCCGCGGTGACTTCCGAGGTTATATTAACTTTGGTTTTCGGCTGGACATAACCGGAAGCCGAAACTTCTTCGACTATATCCTGCATCTTGACATTTTCCGCCTGTACCGTGGTGCCGGATTCACCGGAACGGAAGATATTGGCCAGAATGAAGGCGACGACCACCACGGCACCTGCAATGATTAGCAGTTTTTTGTTCCTTCGTTTCATTGTAGGGGACACCTCACTTTATCTTTTCAAATTGCTTATCTGATTCCCATGGCGTTTTCAAGGCTCGAAACCGCCAGATTGAAATCGAATTCGGCCTGCACTTTATCGTTCTCTGCTGTTATCAGACTGACTTGAGCGTCAAGAAGTTCCAAAATTGTTGCGGCGCCGAGATTATATTTTTCCTGGACCAGGTCCATATCTTCCTGTGCTGAGAGAACCGTTTCTTCGGCCACCGATAATTTTTCCCTGGCGTTGTTCATGTCGAGGTAGGCCTTTTTGATTTCCAGCGCGAGGTTGTTTTTGGCATAATAGAAGGCCGCGCGGGAATCGTTCAAAGTGGCTTTAGCACGAGTAACGGCCCGCTTTCGGGAGAACTGCTGAAAAATCGGTATGTTTAACGAAGTGGAAATCGACCAGCTGCCGTCAGTGTCTTTGAAGCTCTTAAGCTCGGTCCACCTGGTATTTCCGTAACCGCGCGATACCCTTACGTCAATCGACGGAAGGTACAGCGCGTAAGCCGACCATAGATCCAGTTTGGAAATGCCAAGGTCCTTTTGTGCGGATAGGAATCCCGGCTGATGTTCCATACCGTACGCAAGAGCATCCGACTCACTTCCTTCGTACTGCTGGGCCTTAAAAGCAGTCGAAACCTGAATATCGGAATTGACATTGGCGCCTATAATATAAGCCAGATCGGCAAGTGCGGTCTTGACATTGTTTTCCGCTTCGAACAGGTTAAGACGGTCATTTCCGTATTGAACGCGGGCCTTTAGGACATCAGACTTCGAGGCGGAACCGACTTCGAACCGGGATTCGGCAAGTTTCAATTGTTCTTCTCCCCGCTTTAAGGCCTCGGTTCTGATTTCCAGAATTTTCTGGGCAGCGAGATAAGCGAAGTAGGAGGTTTTTACCGAAAAAACCAGGTTCTGGCGTGTCCCTTCAGCCTGGTATTTATAGTACGCCTTATTGGCTTTGGAAGCGAAGTAATTGAAAAACATTCTGCCGCCGTCAAATACGGTCATTGACGCTCCAATTCCCGCAGAATAGCTCTTCTGCCATGTGTCATAAACGAGGCCGGAGTTTTCGTCCAGTCTATTTCCCCAATTTTCACTAACGCTTGCAGAGGCATTAACGCTCGGAAGGAATTGGCCGGCGGCGTTCCAGAGGTCGGCACTGGCGGTTTTAAAATTACCGTCGGCCCGGACCACATCGGGGTGACTCTCCAGAGCCATATTTATGCAATCTTCAAGGGTTAGAACTTCGGCGTTCAGCGTCCCTGCTTGAACCAGACAGATCAGGATTAGTGAAAGCAATAAACCGCGTATAAGGCGCATTTCCTATTTCTCCTCAAAATAATTAGTAAATTAATCCGCCCATCATAATGTACATATTCAACAGCGCGACAATACATATGAAGACAAACCAGAGCGGGAATAAGACGAACATAAAGCGCGAAGCTTTCAAATTATAAAGAACCCCCAAACCGATACAAGTAGCCACGATTCTCCAGATCGAAAAGAGGTCGATTTGACGGAAGAGATAAAACGAAAATGTCCCGTTGTCGACAGGTTTCAAAAGCCCGAGCCCGGTATAAACCAGCGTTGATTCCTTCATGAATGCCATCGCTCCCCTGACAACGTCGCCGAGCAATCCGATAAGGGCGGCAAAGGCCACCACATTGACAACCAACCAGAAACTTGCTCGCCCGCCGAAAATAAAATTCCCGGCCATTAACGAAAGAGAGGCAATAACCATAAAGAATACAAAATACATAAGGAATAGGATAATCGGGGATTTCCAATCAAAGTCCCCCTTAAGGGCTTTGGCCTGCTCTTCCTCCATTTGCTGAATTGTCCGATTATACTGCTGTTCACCCATCATTTCCCGATATTTTTCCATATTCCGCATAACAACCGGCATCATATCATTTATATAAAGCGGTTTCAGGAAATGACCCAAAAGTGTCGCGACGATACCGATAATAATGAATGGAATAAGCCAGTCGGTTTTTTTCTTCAAATGCTTAAAAGCTTCTGACGGCTGTGTGAAAACCTTGATTATCAAGGTCCCTATGCCTGGCCGGGATGTTTCTATAACCGGCGGTGAAGTTAAGTTATTGCTCTCCATTATGGCTCCCTGTTATATGACGATTCTTTTTGTTTAAAGTTGCAGTTTATAACCTATATACTTTTATACCGGCTGATTATTCAAGATAATAAATTTTAGAATCATGTACGGAAAAAGCCCCGCCAAGTTTCGGCGGGGCTTAAACTTTCAACGGGATTTCTAATACCCCGAACTACCCTACTTGCGTTTCAGCGCGACATTTATGGCCGGGAATCCGAACGAGCTGTTATTTATGGTCGAAAATTTATTGAACATGTTAAAGGTCGGATCGCCGACGCTGAACTGCTCATGCTCGCCGGTTAGTGTCGCCCTCCAATACGGGGCAATGCTTCCGGTCATATATATTATAGGAAAGTTCTTAAATTCATTATTATAATTGTCCGGCTCAAGCGTGATAAAGACCGTTCCCGTACCGGTCGAATCGACGTTGGGTTCGGCGAAAACAATCGAATCCACCCCGGATGGTAAATTAAGCAGGAAATCTTCGCCCGGGACGTTGGGGACTCGTTTATTATCGGAGTAAGGATTGCCGTCATCCGCGCTCCGGAAGCTCTTAAAGGAACCGGTCGTAATCATCCCGCCATCCATCGGTTTCATCTCCTGCTCAATGTAGAATTCGTTCCAAACCGGCTTGGCCAGAGATCCAAAAGCATTCCTCGGCTGCAAGAACGGTGAAAGCACCCAACCCTTGAAATGCCATCCCGTTTGATAGAGATCGGGAACCTCCTCATATGAATGGAGAAATTTATCCACAAGAATGAAGGAGCTGTCGACATAGCCGAGGCGAGTGTAAATCATTTCATGGTTAAAATCCACAAGAGGAGGAACCGTAATGGTGGAATCGAACTCGTCAAAAGCGGTGCTGTCGATGTTGAGACGATAAACTTTGATATCAGTCAGTAAAGTCTCGCCCGTAAGGTTCACCGGAAGAGTGACGTATTCGAAATCTATACGGGTATGGATGAACGTATCAATCACCAGGGTATCGTACAGGGTGTAGAATGAATCGACTACCGGCTGACGCCTGGTAATGGCCACTGTGTCCACCGTCGCAGAGAGAGAGGCGATGGCCTGAGTGTCCGGTGGGCCCTCTATTCCTTCAGGATAGAAAATCGTAAAAGAGTCGGCATCCTGAACGAATATCGACATATAATCGTAGCCGAACGCGGTGTCTTCAACCGGGACATTAGTCGAATCCACGCATTTATTATTTATGTAGGCATTACAGTCCCAAAACGAAGTATCCGCCAAAATGGTATCGATAACGATCGCTCGCGGAATATGTCGCTGGGTCGGAACCAAACGGAAATCCACATTGAAAGTATCCGCGTACTTGATTCGATCATAGATATATTCGGCAAACCACAGGCCGCTGACATCATTGCTGTTGGAATTTCCATCGGTCGGTGTTTCAATACAATAATACCCGTTCCCAAGCCAGAGGTCGAGCGGAAAGACCATTTTAACAGGTGAGGTTTCGGGATCTATAATTGTATCTTTCAGCATTATCGGTCCGACCTCATCGACCGGGACGATAGATCCGACCGGAAGATCTCCGATCCGTTCGACGGAAACCGCCAGATATCTGAAAAATGGATCCAATAAATCATAATCGATTTCCCAAATGGAATCGATTAAATTGGTGTCAAGATCATAGAATTTATAAACTTCGTTGCTCCAGATAAAACTCCCGATTAAATAGGCATCCCCATTCTGCGCCGAATCGATAGCCCAAAAATAGTAAACCAGACTATCGGGCAGTGTCGGCAAACGATCCGGAGATAAACTCAATTCGGTATCGGATACCGGAGCAATGATATCATCCGGCTGAGTACAACCGAACCACAGGGCAGTGACAGTTATCGCTAAGATGATAAACAGCAAGCGGTTATATCGCCCTTGCATATTCCTTTGTCCTCCTCAAGAACCTTACTTGAAAAAATATTAACCGATTATAGCCCAAAGAATTCCGACTGTCAAGCCAATTCTGCAAAATCACTCATCCTCTCGGTAATCCCATGGTATTCCCCAAAATCTAAAGAAAAGACGGGGCAAACCGATAAATTGACTAATGGTTCACAAATTATTTTAAAGGAAAATAAGCCATATGATCTGCCATAACTGCAAGGCGGATAATTTAATTGACGGGGTGAAGTTTTGCCCGAATTGCGGAGCCCCGGTTTCTTCGCCGCCTGAAAAAGAAATTCCGGATGATAGAGAGCTTCAAAAATCCGATGACAATCTCGAATTCGTAATTACGGAGACTCCGGATTCCGGAGCGCCAGACCTATTCGGCACCGGTAAATCCTCCGGCAAAACCTCCATACGGGATGAAGGCATCGATATCAGCAGTCCCTCGAACATTCTCGAAGGAAGAGCAGCAGCCGAAAAACCAAAAAACCAAGCCGATGACTTTGACTTTTCAGGGGTAAACCCCTATGAACAGGATCAGCCATACGGTCCTTCGGCAGATGACAAGGCAAAGCCGGTATCATCCTTCCGGGAAGATGACGATGAACTGGTTACCCAGGATAGTTATATACCGGTGCAATCCTCGTCATCGGAGGAACCCGCCGGAATCGAAAACCGCGAGTCCGGAAGCGATATCGTAGAATCGCACGAATTGGAAAAGGAGCCGGAGATTTCGGCGGCCGGTAATGCAGCAGACGATTCTGATTCCGCGGGGTGGGTAAAAGCGCAAGCATCCGGGGAGGCGAATCCCGCTGAAGGTGAAAAACCGAGTTCTTTTACCGCCCAGCAGTTCGGTGCTCCGCGTGAAAACCTCCATAAATCTGAAGATAGTGAAACTAAATCCAATGGCAGTCTGAGAGCCTTTCCCGGTGATAAGCCGGGACCCGTATCCGACGAGAAAACAGAGGAACCACAGAATGCCAACCAGATTACGCCGATAGCAGACCCTTCGCAATTTCACTCCGAGGTTAAAAAAGCCAACCGGATTCGAGGCCTTGCCTATTTCCGCGGCAATTATATAAAATTGGTCGGAAACGCTTATTTGCATGATAGTGATGAACTGGCCGTCGGAGGCAAGGAATATCTCCTTAAGACCTATCAACTCGGAAAGAAGCTAAAACTCTATGGCGCCGCGGCCGGATTCGTTCTGGTCCTCCTGATAGCGGCATCGTTCTTTATCAGCCCGACGGTTGGCAGCGACGGCGAAATCGTTGGGATGGTCCTTAATAACTATGGCCAGCCGTATGTCGGCGGAGCCAGGGTCACGATTACGGAACTGGGCAAGTCGACCACAACCACTACTCAGGGATTTTTTAAATTCGAAATGATCCCCACGGGAACTTATGAGTTCATTTTCGAAAGCAACGGCCAACGAGTCGGCCAGGGGAATGCCACGATTATCGCGGGACAGACAACCCTGATGACTTTCGGCGATCTGGGCCATAAGTATGCCGATGAGATTTCATATACTCCGCCCCGGGAGGAAAAATCCGCCCTGGAAACTCCCAAGCAGAAGTCGAACACCACCAAGGAGAGCACGTCTTCAAATAAGTCAAGTGGTTACGGTAAGATCAAGCTCGCCGCGAATGTCGATGACGCCAAATTTACCGTGGATGGCAAAATCCTCGGAGCCGGGAACAATACTTATACAAAAATCAGCCCGGGGCAACATAAGGTCCAGGTTTCAAAAGACGGATACACCACTTATAGCGGAATCATAGAGGTATCCTCCGGGAAAACCGCCACGGTTAAGGCGAACCTGGCTCCAAAGGCAAACGCACAAAAAACCATGACCGCCGACGATTATGCCGATGCGGGCAATTCGGCATTTTCCAAGGGGGATTACAAATCCGCCGTAGAATCGTTTACCAAAGCCCTTGAAATAGACCCGTCGCTGCTGTCCGCATATGATAACCGGGCGAAGTCGTTCGCTCAGATGAGCAAATACGACAAGGCCGCGGCCGATTATATTCGTTGCGGGGAAATTTACCGTTTCAAAGGGCGACCGGATGACGCCATAAAATATTTCACCAAGGCCAATGAAATGAACAGCAAGGATAAGCTGGCCCTGGTGGGAAGAGCCGGAGCGCGCCTCGATAAAAGTGAATATCGCGCGGCCAAAATCGATTACGACGCCGCGCTGGAAATAGACGACAAGTTTTATCCTGCCCTGCTGGGTGCAGGTATTTGCGAATATAAGCTGGGCAAGAATAAAAACGCCGAAAAGTATTTTCGCAAGGCTAAAGACGTCAATGGCAGCGACCCGTATGTTTATCATTATTTGATGCTGAATTATGCGGCCAAAGACGATGCCAATAAAGTCAGAAAGACCTATTCCGAATATAAGCAGATTGCCGATCCGCAGGAACTGGCGCAGTTTAAATCATCCGGACAATATGATTCGATCATAAAGTTAATCAAACCCGAGGACCTGTAAACAATGTGCGATAAACTCAACTGCTGGGAATACATGAATTGTGGAATGGAGCCCGGAGGGATCTTTTCCAAATTGTATGGTCCCTGTCCGATACCGTTAAAAATGCGTTTTGACGGTATAAACGGCGGCCGCGGAGCAGGACGGATTTGTTGGGAAATCATGCCGGGAGAATCCCGCCACGCCAATATTTTATGCCGGAACCGGAGACAATCGTGTCAGAATTGTAAGTTCTTTCTTCGCGTTCACAGCGAGGAAGAAGAATTGATTGTGAATTCCGAGGCCGAAATAGCGTAGGAATCACAGAAATTCGACCTTCTTCTCTCTTGACAAGAATATTCCGTTTTCAGATTACATCTTCCTCCAAAATTCGTATATTCCTCAAACGACACGTATTTTTCGGAGGAAACAATGAATCATTTCCGCAGGTCCATTCTTATTATTTTAGCAATGATAATTTTGTCGATCGGAATACTATATGCCAAAGATATGCCCTATTTCGGCGAGAAGTATATTCCGGATATCGCCACCTTCCTTCAGATAGGTTCGACTTATTCCCCGCACTTTTGTGAAGCCACCGGCGATCTGTATGTTGTGGCCGACTTAAGCGGTATCGATCAGGTTCATCGCTTGAACGACAAAGGCTGGCCGTACCAGTTAACTGCTTTCGAAGACGGCATAGACTGGTATAAAGTCTCCCCCGACGGCAAAAAGGCCGTAGTCGGCGCATCAACCGGAGGCTCCGAACAGGCCCAGCTGTACCTAATGGATACCCAAAGCGGCCGCTTGCGGCAACTGACCGACAATCCCAAACACCGTAACGGCGAGGTAGCATGGAACAGCGGCAGCAGCGGTTTTTACTATCACTCCAACAAAGAGAATCTCAGAGATTTTAAATTCTATTATTATGACCTCGCGACCGACAGCTCTTCTATAATATTCGATTTCGAAGGTTCCAATTATCTCGGAGACCTTTCCCTCGACGACAAGTTTCTGATTATAGAGCATGCTTATTCCAATGTCGAAAACGATTTGTACTTAATCGATTTAATGACCGGCAAATACGAAAGGATTACTCCCGAAAACGCCGAATACGAGTACGAATACCCGTCAATGTCCCCGGATAATAAAACCGTTTATGTCGTTACGAGTAATACCAAAGACGGAATCCGCAGGATCGGGGCTATCGATTTGGCGTCGCACAAGCTGACGATCCTTAACCCCGAGGAAAAGTGGACGACCGATGTTCTCGATTTCTCCGAAAACAGGCGGTACATGGTCTGGCACACGAATAATGACGGATACTCGACACCGCACATGAAAGACATGGAAACCGGCGAAATGGTCCCGGTACCCGATATTAAGGGGAGAATCAAGGATATTGAACCTTTGAACGACGGGCGGCTTTTGATGGCTTATGACAGTCCGACCCGGACTACCGATATCTGGGAATGGCATCCGAAGGCCGGACAGATGGTTCAAAAAACCTTCACCACTTACGCCGGTATTAACCGCGATATCTTCGTGGAACCTCAATTGATTCACTACAAATCTTTCGACGGATTGGAAATACCGGCCTTTCTATATCTGCCTCCGGATTACAAAGGCGGCCCCATTCCGTTTATTCTGATTGCGCATGGAGGTCCGGAAAGCCAGTTCCGGCCGTACTTCGTACGCAACTATCAATACTTCGCCCTGAACGGTTTCGGTATTCTTGCCCCCAATCCCAGGGGTTCGACCGGATACGGCAAAGAATATGTCGATATGGATAATTACAAGAATCGCATCAATTCGGTCAAAGATTACAAAGCGGCCGTAGATTACCTGTTGTCTGAGGGATATTCCGAAAAAGGTAAATTGAGTGTGATGGGGGGAAGTTACGGAGGCTATGTCGTTCTCGCTTTGATTACCGAATATCCCGACCTGTTCGACGCCGCGATTAATAGAGTGGGTATCGCCAACTTCGTAACTTTCCTTGAAAACACCGCCGATTATCGCAGACATATCCGCGAATCGGAATACGGGCCGCTCGAGGACAAAGAATTCCTGATATCGATCTCACCCATACATAAGGCCCATTTGATAAAAACTCCGCTTTTGGTCGAGCACGGTGAAAATGATCCCAGGGTCCCGGTCAGCGAAGCGCAGCAGATCATGAAGGCCATTCAGGACAACGGCGGAGTGGTGGATTCCCTGATATTTTCCGATGAAGGTCATGGAATCCGAAAAACCGAGAATGTTATCGAGGCCTATAGAAAAATAGTGGAGTTCTTAAAAGTATATATCGGAAAATAGATTGGTTTACAGGAAAGGGGAATTCCAATCCTTGCGGAATTCCCCATTTTTTATTCATAGACCATTACTTAACGATTTGAATCATCTCGCGGAATTCCTGCCCTTCGGCAGTATCGAACATATCGAACAGGGACATTTCGACCGACGACAGCTTCGCCCCTTCGTTCTTCATAGTTTCAATACCAATTTTAATATTGGATGCTATTCTGGAAGAAACGGCATCGGTTATCACATGGACATCGAACCCATCGCGCAATAAATCACGCGCCGTCTGGTACACGCAGATATGAGTTTCCATGCCGGTCAGTAGAATTTGCCGTCTTCCCGACTCTTTAAGTCGTGAGACGAAATCGGAATTGCCGCAGCAGCTGAAACTCTTTTTAACCAGCGGCTTCATATCGGCAAGCATCTCTTTGATTTCCGGGACGGTCTCCCCCAGTTTTTCGGGGATTTGTTCATTCCAGAAAATCGGAATGTTCAATAGACGAGCTCCCTTAATCATCCGCACCACGTTCTTAAAAAATACTTCTTTTTCATGCATTAACTGAGCCAGCTTGCCTTGAATATCGACAATAACCAGCGCCGCCTTGTCCTTATCAAGCATTGTACTTCCTTTCGACATCTTATTAATTTATACAAATATAATACGCCCGGAGAGTTTCGGGCAAAGACTTTATATAAAGATGATAGACCTTTTGCGGTTCAATCGAAACCGGTGAAATCTTCGACTTTAATCGAAGCCCGGTCGACTATTTCGTTCAGGACCTGGAGTGTTCCCCATACCATCGAGGAGGGCCCGACGACATAGTACTGCGGACCGCTCAAATCTGTTATATATCGCCTTATCATGTCAGCGCTGATTCTTCCGGTTTCGCCGCTCCAGGCCATAGAGGATTCCTGCTGTCGGGTAAATGTCGGAACGAAGACGAAGTGGCTAAAGTCATTCTTGAAATCCGCAAGTTCATCGAAAAAGACGGCGTCTTCCCTGCGGCGATTCGAATAAAAAAGGTAAATCGGATAATCCAGTTTCTCCCGCGCGGCCTGGCGGAGCATGCTGAGCACGGGCGTAATCCCGATACCTCCGATCAAAAAAACCGCCGGCCTTTTGACATCGGGATGAAGCCGAAAAGTCCCGTAGGGGCCATCGATTAACAGGCTCTCTCCGATCGGCAGTGAATTCAGGGCTTTCTTGTAGGAATTACTGCGAATCAGGGCGGCGATCATCAGTTCCTTTTCATAAGGAGCGCTGGCGATGGAGAAAGTTCGGCTGGTATCCGAAGGATCGATATCACGCTGGTTTATAAACCCGACATCAATATTATGTCCGGGAACGAAACGGAAACCTTCCGGGCGTTCCAGATAGAGAGCTATTTTGCCTTCGGCAAGATTCTCGCGCCGGAGCAGCCTGGTCATTCGGTGCATATTTATTTCTCACACCTGGCAAGAATATCTTTGGATTGACTGAAGGCTTTATAAGATGAGCGCACCAGCGGTCCCGCTTCGACATGCTCGAAGCCGATTTCATATCCAATTCTGGTGATTTCGTTGTACTCGTCGGGATGATAGAATTTTTCTTCTTCGAGGTGATTTTCGGACGGGCTGAGATACTGCCCCACCGTGACGATCTGGGTTCCGGTAGCGTGAATCAGCCGCATCAGTTCTCGGATTTCATCCATGGTCTCGCCCAGGCCGACCATAAACCCGGTTTTAACCACCGGCCGGGGATGATATTCATGGGCCTGGCGCAGGATATCGAGCGACCGCTGCAACTGGGCTCCGGGGCGGACTCTCCGATATAATCGAGCCACGGTTTCGACATTGTGAGCAAAAACATCGGGCCGGGCTTCAAGGACTCTTTCCACCGATTCGCGGTCTCCCCGCATGTCGGGAATCAGGACTTCGACTTTAACCTCGGGGTCTCTCAGGCGCAATTGCCTGATAGTTTCCGCAAAGATTTCGGCGCCGCCGTCTTTCAAATCATCCCGGGTAACTGAAGTAATTACCACCTGTCTGAGGTTAAGTTCGCCGACCACTTTGGCCATCCGTTCCGGCTCTTCCCGGTCCAATCCAAGCGGCACCGCGGTTTTGACATCGCAAAAACGGCAGCCACGGGTGCAGTGGTTTCCCAAAATCATGAAGGTCGCCGTTCCTTCGCCGAAACATTCCCGGATATTCGGACAGGAGGCTTCCTGGCAAACCGAATGGAGATTATTACGGGCCAGGATATCCTTTACGCGGAAATAATTGGGGGTGAAATTGGCCTTTATTTTCAAGAAATCCGGAAGCCTGCGGCGGGGGCGTTTTTTCTCCGGTTTTTTCTCTAAATCTAATTTCGGAATAAACTGAGAATATGCTTCCTGTGCCATTGACCTGTTCCTTTCCTGTACTTCTCAAATATACGGAGCATGGCGCAGGATATTGGGGATAATGAGATTACAACGACCAAAGGGATTTCAAAAAACCCCGGAGAAACCGGGGTTGTTTTATTCGCCGATAATTTTAATAATAACCCGTTTTCGCCGCCGGCCGTCGAATTCCGCATAATAGACCTGCTGCCAGGGGCCGAAATCGAGTTTACCGTCGGTTACGGGGATAATCACCTGATGGTGCAGCAGCAGATTTTTCAAATGGGCATCACCGTTATCTTCGCCGGTTCGATGATGCCGGTAATCCTTGCCGCAAGGAGCCAGAGAATCAAGCCATTCATCGATATCCTGAATCAGTCCCGATTCGGCATCGTTGATATAAACCGACGCCGTAATATGCATGGCGCCGACCATAACAATGCCCTCCTTAATGCCGCTTTTTTCGAGAGCGGTTTCCACCTCATCGGTAATGTTGATATATTCGCGACGCTTTTCGGTGTTAAAGGTAAGGTATTCGGTATGGCTTTTCATTTCCCTTATTAGTTATGATCGATCCAGGGTTTAAGGGAATACCTGTCCTGAAGCTCCGTCGCCAGTATCCGGGCCTCTTCGACGGTATCGAAATTCCCGATTCGGACACGATAGAACGTTATCCCTCCGACATCGGCCTTGACAATGAAAGGCTCGTAGCCGCGCCCGGCGAAAATTTCGGCGGTATATCTGGCCTTTTCGGCATCGATTCCGGCCGCAACCTGAACGGTAAAGCCTCCGAATTCGGTGGCCTCGTACCCAACGGCTGTTTCTATCGGCTTCTGGGACTTCTGCTCCTGCTGCATGGCCATGGTTTCGGTATCGGCTGCTAAAGCTGCACTGTCGGCGGTGGTATCACCTTTTTCGGCCATCATCACATCCTGTTCGAGCTTATCGACTTCGGAATCATCTTTATTGCAGCCAGCCGCCCAAACGATTAGAAATACAAGAGATAAACCTATAAAAAATCGTTTCATCGATCCTCCCCGAATTATCGGCGTTATCCTTTTATGGCACAATAAAGAGACCGCTGCAAGTCTTTGTCAAGCTAAAATATCCTTGTATCGGGACACTGTTTGCGTAAGATTTTATATTGAAATTGAAACCAAGTTTCCATAAGATAATATAACTTTTGGAGCAAGGTTAATATGAAATACCATAGAAATATACTCGACATTATCGGGAAAACTCCCCTGGTTAAGATCGCCAATGGATTGCCAAAGGGTGGTCCCCTGTTATTGGCCAAATTGGAATACCTGAATCCCTGCGGTTCCGTTAAAGAAAGAATGGCCCTTTTTATAATCAACGAGGCCATGAAATCGGGGAAACTGAAGCCGGGGGATACTATTATCGATAATTCATCCGGAAACGCCGGAGCGGCCTTCGCAATGGTCGGGGCGGTCATGGGCTTGAGGACCATTATCACGGTTCCCGCAAAGACCAGCAAAGAAAAGATCGACATGATCAAGGCTTTTGGAGCCGAAGTACTGATCTGCCCCGATACCGATCACGACGATCCCGAAGGGTACTATCTAAAGGCACATAATCTGGCCGAAGAGAATGGCTATTTCCATATGAACCAATATCATTCTCAGATTAATGTTAGAGCTCACTATCTGAGTACCGGTCCGGAAATCTGGGAAGATACCGAAGGAAAGGTCACCCATTTTGTCGCCGGTATTGGTACGGGGGGTACAATGTCGGGCGCCGGACGATACCTGAAGGAAAAGAATCCTAAAATCAGGAATATCGCGGTAGATCCCGAAGGTTCGATTTTCGGGCCGTACCTTAACGAAAAACGGCAAATCGAGGCCGGGCGATATAAAGTCGAAGGTATCGGTTCGGATGTAATGACAGGGGCACTGCACGAAGATATTATTGACGAAGTAATAACGGTTAACGATAGCGAAGCATTCCGGGTAGCGAGGCAGCTTGCCAGGGAGGAAGGCATCCTGGCCGGAGGCTCATCCGGTTCGGCGGTTTATGCCGCGCGCAAGGCGGCCGCACGGCTCGATGAAAAGAGCATCATCGTGGTAATAATCCCGGATTCCGGAATCAAATATCTAAGCAAGTGTTTTAACGATGTCTGGATGAAAGAGAACGGCTTTGCAATTGAGGCTACGGAGGTAGTTTAAAAATGAAAGATGTCGCTAAATTATTTTTTCTGTTTTTGCTCATCACATTATTTCAATATCCGATTGCGAATTCGCGAACCGAAGAGGAGCAACCCCGTATTGAAATCGAAGAACCTTACTGGGATTTCGGATTTATTCCGTTCGACTACGATATGGTACATTTCTTCAAAGTGAAAAATACCGGTAATGCCAATCTTATCATGTTCCGTGCCGCCAGTAATTGCGATTGCACTACGGCGAGGATATTGGATACGCTCCTCTCTCCGGGTGAAAGCACTTTAATCCGGGTCGATTTCTGGACGACCGATTATTACGGCACCAATGTCAGGCAAATCACGGTTGAGTCCAACGATCCGCTCAATCCGGTTTTGGAACTGGAATACAATTCCAATATAGGAGCATTGCCGACCGCTTTTTCTGCGAATCCAAAATCCCTGTTTTTCCTTCCCTCACAAACACAAAAGACCATAAGTTTATCCAATCAATCCGGAAAAAAGGCGCAGTATAAAATACTTCTGGAGGCCGATTCGCTAATCAGTGTCGAATCTCTGGAGGGTGAAATTGCGGCGGGTGAATCTGTGGAATTGGCGGTCACATTGAATCCGGAAATTCCGAAGGGAACGGTTTTCACTTCTTTCCATCTTATCTTTCGCGATGATAAGGAAATAAAAACCACTGTCCCGATTAAAATAGTCAAGTATTGACCGAATATTCCAGCTTTATGAGAATTCGGCCTTTGAGGCAAGATCAGACGAGCCCCGTAACGAGTTGTCTCGCATAGAGATAAAAGAATGTTGCTTTTTTGGTGAGAATAGCCCGTTAAAAAAACTTGACAATGACTAAACTAATTTACATTTTGAACGAAAATTATACTTAAGCGAGGGTGACTCTCTGCTGTCCCTGGGTAGTTTCCTAGCCCCCTCTACCCGACCAGAGCGGCGCCCTCTTTTTTTTGTCTGAATTATCCCTTAATATTCATTACCGGAAAGAACCGCGCCACTTTTTTGGATATACCAATGGCATCAACGGCATCGACCACGGTATCGATATTTTTATAGGCGAATCCGGCTTCTTCGGCCAGTCCCGGCATATATCCGGTTTTTACCATTATGCCGTTCTCTTTCATTTTTCGACCGACGGCATCTCCCCGGGCGGTTTTCTTGGCTTTGGAACGCGACATGACACGCCCGGCTCCGTGGAGGGTCGATCCGAAAAATTCTTCATCGGCGATTTTGGTTCCGCAGAGGAGTGCGGAGCCGCTTTCCATCGAGCCACCGACAATTACCGGCTGGCCCACTTTGCGGTATTTCTGAGGGATTTCCGGCCGATCGGGGCCAAATGAACGGGTGGCACCTTTTCGATGGACCAGAAGTTCTTCTTCCCGGCCGTCAATGATATACTTTTCGACCTTAGCGATATTATGAGCGACATCATATATGGTCCGGATCCCGAGTTCATGCTCCGATTTCCTGAATACTTTCTTGAAAACATCTCTGATTCCGGATACGATAAGCTGCCGGTTGACAAAAGCGGCATTGGCGGCACAGGCCATGGCGCTTAAATAGTTTTTGCCTTCTTCGGAATTAAGCGGAGCGGACATCAATTCTCTATCCCTGATTTTCAGTCCGTGTTCCCTGGTGAATCGGCTGAATGTCTGCAGATAATCGGTCGCGATTTGGTGACCGAATCCGCGCGAACCGCAATGGATGGCTATCACAACCTGGTTATCGCGGTCGATCCCGAATACTTCGGCGATATTTTTATCATAAATATTTTCCGGGTTCGCGACTTCGATTTCGAGGTAATGGTTGCCGGAACCGAGCGTTCCCATTTGATTGATCCCGCGAGAGACGGCTTTTTCGGAGACCGTCTTGGGGTCTGCCCCATGGATTCTCCCCCGGTTTTCGATATATTCGATATCGTCATTGGTGGCATAGCCGTTTTCCCGGCACCAGTCCGCCCCTTTTTCCATGACTTCCCGGAATTGCTTTTTATCCAGGCTGACAAACCCCTTGGAACCAACCCCGGAAGGTATCGTTCGGAAGAGGTCGTCCAGCAGGGTTTCCATTTTCGGTTTCAGTTCTTCGAAGGTCATGTTGGTACGGAGAAGTCTCATTCCGCAGTTGATATCGAAGCCGATACCGCCCGGGGAGACGATGCCATCTGACATGGAGAATGCCGCCACGCCGCCGATTGGGAATCCGTAGCCCATATGACCGTCCGGCATGCAATAAGCGTATTTTCTGATTCCGGGGAGGCAGGCGACGTTGGTAATCTGATCGATCACTTTGTCGTCAATACCGTCAATCAATTCCGGTGAAGATAAAATACGCGCCGGGACCCTCATTCCCTCCTTGAAGGCAACCGGGATTTCATAAATATTATTGGAGATTCGGTTGTAGTTTATTCGGCTCATAAATCAAACACCACCTCTCCAATCCAGTCGTTCCCCTTTTTCCGTAGCCGCAAGTTATAATAAGTAACGGCTTTGATATCGACTTTGACAGGGTGTCTTTTCCGGTCAATCTTTTCTCCGTGCAATACTCCCTTTAGATGATAGCCTTTATCGTCCAACCGAGAAATTTCGGCTCGTACCGGGAGGAAATTCCGCGCATCTTTCAGATATACGACTTCGGACAGCCAGTCTATCAGGAGATCCTCGAGACTGGCGGATTTGATATCTACCGAAATCACTTCCTTCTCACGGAAACTCCCGGTCTCAGACATAATTGAGGTCACGCCGATTGCCGCTTCCTCAAACAATTTCGCAAGGGTCGGGGCGGTTATTTTCAGTCCGGTGTCGCCGGAGCCGTTTTCATCTATTATTTCATAAGGCATTTTCTATCCGGGTTTAACCTTTTCAGAATTTAATACGCGGATACCATTCCGCAAGTCTTCAAAATATACGGATATCCGTGAAGATACAAGAAATATCGGGAATTGCGGATTCGTTACTTTATCAGAAGGGCTTTTCGTACTATCGAAATATCGCCCTGCCTGAATCTAAACAGGTAAAAACCGGTAGCACATTCCTCACCGGAAAAGTCCTTGCCATCCCAGGCAACGCTTTCCGATCCGGAGACGGGTAAGCCGTAAGCCATGACCTCCTGTCCCAGGAGGTTGAAAATCGAAACATCAACCTGTCCGACTGATTCCGATACGATTCCGAACCTTACTGAGCTGTTAAAGGGATTCGGAAAGGCCGGTGAAACCTCGAATAAGCAGGGCACGACCATTGAATGGTCTTCATCAATTGCAGTCGGAATTCCTTCCGATACCTTAAATTCGTAGCGGACAGGGTAGTGCTCTTCACCGCAATCGAGAATTATGAATGAATTCCGTTCCGCCTCCGGCAGACTTTGCTGCTTATAATAGGCCGAGATTGCAGCCAGTGCCCCGGGTTGGATAGTCAAAGAACCGGGTGAAAAGGTGTAGGTTCGTTCGTCATAATAAAGGGAAATATCGAGCGGTTCGCTTCCGACGTTTCTTATTTGAAACTCCCCTAAATGAGAATCGCCGATGGTATAAAGCAAGTCAGCTTGAGAATATTGAAATTCCAGAGGAGCTTTGCGATTCGGATGGTATGGAACTGACGGGGAAATCGACGATTCGTCGTTTACTTCCACCTTTATGGCGATGAAACCGGCGTGGGCCGGATCAATCGCCAGTCGCAGGCTGTCTACTCCGGCCGAACCGAGGATTTCGGACTTTGAATCGATAGACAGGCTGTCATTTCCGAATAGGAGGTTGAACCGGAGATCGGATTTCACCGAAATTTCTGTACCACACCATGAGCGCAAAGTAACTCCAGAGATAAAAGTCCCCTCGACGCTCTTCATAACGTAATTGGAATCAGCCATAGCGCAAACGTACTGCTCAAGGTAGCAATCACCTTCGTAACCGCCGAAGTACGGAGATTGCGGATAACCAGGGCTTAACTTGAATACCGGCCAGATTTCGAAATATTCCTTAATTGCCGTATCTGTTTTCAATACTATCATTGCGCCATCGGCCTGAGATGAATGAAGCCGCTTGAATTCGTATGCCCGGTCGATCCAGATACCGCTTTTATCCCGGCATTTTAAAGCCATTCGAACCGGGGGAAAGAAACCTTCGGAATCGATAGTTTCGTAGGCCCCGCCACGAAGGAAACAGCTTTCTTCTTCAACAAAAACCGGGGGGTAAACTTCGAACCTGGTAAACACGGCATTCTGTACATCCTGGCTCCCCGGGGAAAGCAGTATATTCGGATTATGACTCGTATTCCCCAGGGTATCTTCGTGCAAGCCGGGGTAAAACCAGAAAACTTCGATCTTCCCGGAGCCATTTGAATAAATAATGGGAGTATTGGGGTTTTCAATGGCGAAAAGTGATGACACATCCAAACAGGTGATAACTATAAGGATAACGACCGCGAATTTGATTCCTGCCATAAGGGCCCTCCCGAAGATTTGGAATAATTCTAAATATAAAAGAGGATACCCGGACTGGCAAGCGCAAAAAAAAGGCGGCTTCCGGATTCGAACCGGAGAATAGAGGTTTTGCAGACCTCTGCCTTACCACTTGGCTAAGCCGCCGATTAAAAAAAGCGGGAAACGAGACTCGAACTCGCGACAGCCACCTTGGCAAGGTGGTGCTCTACCAACTGAGCTATTCCCGCCTTTTTTGGTTTTATAAATATATATCGGTTTTTGTATTTGTCAACTAATCGAATTTAAAATTTTGGGTAATATTTCGGCATATCTGAAACGTAAACTGCCAGTCCCTAAGGTATTATAGTCTCACCGGTTCTCTCCTGGTAGGCTTCAATTTCCTTTTCCATATCTTCAGCTATTTTTTCGACCCGCTCCACATACCAGGGAACCAGGCGCCTCAAATGTTCCATATGGATCTCTGCCGCCTCCGGATTTCTCCGGAAACCCCGTTCGTAAACATAAAGATCTCTTTCGATAAGATAAAAATTGGTATCCTGCTGGCTCCCCAGTAGCTCTATTTTATAAGCCGAGGCATTATCGTTGCGATTGCGGCTGATTTCGGCCAGGTAATAATAAATATAGGGATAGATAGGTCTGGGGGAGTACCTGACAAGTTTCTCAAAGGTTTCCTGTGCGCCGTCAAGTTCCTTGCGGCGCCATTGATTTACACCCTCGTTATAGAGCCTTCCGAAAAGGACATTTACATCCCTCTCGACCGGGGGGGTGATCGGTTCCATCAGTTTGTAGAAATCGTGGACATAGTTGTTATAGTAAAAACCGACCGGGCGGTAGTTAGTCAAAAACCGGCTGTAAGTGAACAATGCGAATTCCGCCGGGGCGGATGGTTTGTTGCCCGTCGAAAACAGGATATATTTCGGTTGGCGTGTCAACAGATATTGGGCGTTATATTTGGTTTCTTTCCAGGTCGACTCAATTCCCTCGACCGGCTCTTCGGGATGGCGGGCGATGGTGGAATCGGTCAGTCCGAGCATATCGATTACGGTATGTCCCATAAGCTTGTAACCGACCAAACCGATAGTACTGACCGCCAGGGTAAAATCGGTATCATCGGCGTTTTTCAACTGACCGATCAGGTTATCCATCTTGGCGGCGAGCCCCCGTTCCGCTTTCCAGTACGTAAGAACATGATCCCAGGGAGCATACAGCTGCCAGACGATTACAATAAGCGCCCCCAAAATAGCAGCGTGTTTCCATTTCAGGAGGTTTATGAATCCGAATACCATTATCAGGGCATACAGCGGGAATAAGGGGACAAAAAACCGATGCACCTGGAGGACGTCTCCACCAATGATCATGATATAGAAGGTATATAGAAGGGTTAAAAATGCCGGAGCCAAAATATGTCTATTCCATTTTCGGTACACGACCAGGAACGGAATCAGGAATAAACCGAACCCAGCGTAGTGCCTCAGGAATTGCCAGGTATACTCGGCTCCTCTGGATAACTGGCCCCAGGTAAAATCGGTTTTGGCATAAAAGGGATTGGGAAAAATCCCTCCGAAATATGACCACTTGAACACGGCGTAAGGAATCAAGGGAAGAGCATATATCGATATCAGCATAACAATATCTCGAGTGAGTCGGCGCTGTACTATTAATTCGTAGAGAATCAACACCGCGAAAACCAGCGCACCCTCCGGACGTAACAACGACGCCAGAATCGAAGTCACCGCCATCATCGGCGATCGTATTATCAGAAAATAAACCGATAGGACTACCATACAGGCAAAGGCCGCGGTTTCCAGGCTGGCAATGGTCCAATAGGCATAGGAATAGACGGTCCCGAGAATAATCGTCGCGAGGCCCGCCGACAGGTAATCGGATTTGAATATATTCAGGCCACACAAGAATACCACGAAAATGCCGGCCACTCCGAACAGAGTCCCCAGTATTTGCGAGATTGAAATATAATCGCCACCCGCCTCGCGGCCGAGTATCATAAACAGCAGCCAGAGGAAATTGGTGTAACCTTCTACCTTCTCACCGATGTTGTAAACCAGGCCGTGTCCATTTACGTAATTTTCGGCATAGCGGAATGTTATATAGGCATCATCCTGCGTGAATTGCAGATCCCGGACAAAATAGATATGAACGGCGATGGCGGCGAAAAGAAGGATGACGCCGGCCAGCTTCTCTATTTTCGACAAATTAAATTTTCCTGAGACCGGATTGGCCGAGCCTGACTTTTTCATCTTGCCAATTTAGTTAGTGCCCGATTATATACTTCAAGATACTGGCCGGCGCTCTTTTTCCAAGAAAAATCCCTGACCATCCCTCTTTTAACTATTTTATACCAAAGGCGTTTTTTCTCGAACATCATTACGGCCCTCTTGATTGCCGACATCAGTGCCGCAGAAGAATATTCATCGAACATGAATCCCGTCCCGTCACCGGTGGTATCATTGACATCTTCGACCGTGTCGGCCAGTCCTCCCGTTTTCCGTACAATCGGAACCGTTCCGTAACGAAGGCTGTACATTTGATTCAATCCGCACGGTTCATATCTCGACGGCATCAGGAAAATATCCGACCCGGCCTCTATCAGATGGGCCAGCTGATTGTCGAATTGCAGAAAGGCATGGAATTTATCGGGATAGCGAGCAGTCAGTTCGTTGAACATGACATGGTACTTGCGCTCTCCCGTCCCCAGCAGGACCATTTGGATATCCATCTTGAGGACATCATTAATAATTTCCGAGAGGATATCGAATCCTTTCTGGTTATCGAGACGGGAAATCATACCAATTAAAGGCTGCTCGGTTCGCAGGGGGAAACTGCAGCGGTGCAGCAGCTCCAGTTTATTTTTCTTTTTTCCGGATAAATTGTCTTTGAAATACTTAAAAGGAATCAACTTGTCTTTTTTGGGAGACCAGTTCTGATAATCGGCGCCGTTTAAAATGCCGACCAGGTCCGCGGAGCGGTCTTTCAGAACGCCTTCAAGACCCATACCGTACTCGTTCGTATCCTGAATCTCCCTGGCATAAGTGGGCGATACGGTTGTCACCATATCGGAAAGGACTATCGCCGATTTCATCAGGTTGACTTTGCCCCAGTATTCGAATGGGGCTGCCGGAGCAAACAATTCCGGCGCGATGCCCAGTTTGTCAAAGGTGGCCGGAGGAAAGATTCCCTGGTAGGCGAGGTTATGTACCGTAAATACGGTGCCCGATTGATTAAAGAAGGAATCGTAGCTGTACCGGGTTTTCACCAGCGACGGAATAAGGGCCGCCTGCCAGTCATGAGCATGATATATATCCGGCTGCCACCCGGATTGATGCAGATATTTCAGAGCGATGCGGCAGAAGAAAATAAAGCGGTCGTCGTTATCCTCGTAGTCACGTCCGGTCGAAGGCTCCAGGTACAATTCCTGGCGGTTAAAAAAGAAATCGTTGGAAATAAAAACTATTTCGACTTTGCTCGTTTCATCCCGAAGGGTGTAAATATCGGCGTTATAAATTTCATTCTTGATTCTGCAGCCGATACCGGTGGTCGTTTTTTTTAAATTCGGAAACCCTGTGGCGATCTGGCGGTAGCGCGGCAGGATTAATTTAACGTCATGACCCATTCCCGCCAGTATCTCCGGCAGAACTCCGGAAATATCGGCCAGTCCGCCGGTCTTGGCGTAAGGAATGGCCTCGGGGGTGATAAAAGCGATTTTTAAACGATCCATATTACTAAGTGGTCACATCCGATGAGGCCCTTGGAGCAAACCGCTTTTCGGCTTCAGCCGGATCGATACTTCTCATAAACGAAGCGGCCTCCTCCGGCGGCGTAGGGTTAATGTAAAATCCCGATCCCCATTCAAATCCTGCCACCTTGGTAATTTTCGGTATTATTTCGATATGCCAGTGGTAGATTTCATCGAATTCATTCCCTACGGGAGCCGAATGAATAATGAAATTGAACGGCGGATCATTCAGGGCTACCCGAATCCGATTTAAAATGTCTTTTAAAGCCTCGGCAAGGTAACGATAGGTTTCGGTGCTGATATCGACCATATGAGAATAATGCTGTTTCGGGAATACCCAGGTCTCGAATGGAAATCGCGAAGCATACGGTTCCATGGCGATAAAGTCACCATAGTCGTAAACCAGCCGTTCCTTTTCGGTCAATTCCTGCCTGATAATGTCGCAGAAAATACAGCGCTCCCGGAATTCGAAATATTTTTCGGCTCCGCGGATTTCTTCCACCACTCTTTTGGGTACGATCGGGGTCGCTATTAACTGGCTGTGGCTGTGCTCCAATGATGCGCCCGCGGCTTCACCATGGTTTTTGAAAACGAGAATATACTTGAAGCGGTGGTCCTTTTGCAGGTCGAGACTCCGTTCCCGAAAAGACCAGAGAACATTTTTTATTTCTTCGACCGACAAATCGGCCAGGTCGCGGGAATGATCGGGAGTCTCGATAATGACCTCATGGGCGCCGATCCCGTCCATCTGGTCATAAATGCCGTTAGGTTTGCGGCTCAGAGAACCTTCAATGCGCAGGGCCGGATATTTATTGGAAATTACCCTCAGAAACCAACCGGGACGATTCGGTTGAGTACCGTTCTTGCGATAGGCCAGGACTTCCGGCGGAGTACTATCCTCATTGCCGGGGCAAAAAGGGCACATCTTTGGGGATTCCTGCTTGGGTCTGCTGCCGAAACTGCTGGGACGTTTCCCCCTTGCGGTTGAAATTATTACCCACCTCCCGGTGATTGGATCCTTGCGCAGTTCTGACATATTTTTCCCTTTCCGTCGGCAGTCTAAAAATATAAACAAGCGCCGGGGCCAAAATCAAGCCCCTAACCTAAAAAAAGAGCGCCTCAGCCCCTCAAATAATTCCTCTAACTAATATCGGCAAAATAAGATAACCATTAAGCCGAGGAATCACTTACGCCTTTCATGAACAACTTCCAGGAGTTTTCGCATGGCCGGAGACAGGGCCAGTTTCCTTCGCGACATGGTTTTTTCGAGTACTTCCAGGGCCTTAACCAGCCGGTACTCATGAAGATGTTCGCCAATAAGCCAGGTAAAGTTGGAAATTTCTTTGTGGGTCACGATTCCGCTTCCTATGATATTGCAGCAGATTCCAATATTAATACCGGTATTTAACAGCGTTCCGATGGCGGTCTTGGTGAAGTCGCCAATAAAGGAACCTACTTTGAGTGAACCGGAATCGACGAGATTCCCGTTAATCGACACCTTAACGGAAGTATAATCGTTTTTCAAATCGGAATTGGTGGTCATCGCGCCGAAATTAACCCATTCTCCCACATAAGCGTGCCCCAAAAAACCGGCGTGATACTTATTGGTATAGCCCTGAATGATGGTCTCTTCGACCTCCCCCCCGACCCGGCAAACCGGCCCGATAGAACAGCCTTCCATTTTTCCCCCGACCATCAGGGTATCTCGGCCAATATAGGCCGGGCCTATAAGATAGGTGTGAGGCTGAATTACGACCCGCTCCTCGATATAAATCGGACCATGTGAAGCATCGAGAACCGCGGTCGGAGCGATTTTGACATCATGCGCCAAATATATATTTTCGGAATTAATAAAATAAGCGCCGGGGTATTGATTTTCGAAGACTTCGGCTCGTTCTGCGGCTTCAAACAACCCTTCATGGTTGTTTTTCATGAATTCAATATCGGAAGGAATGGCCCGGTTCAGGTCGTTTACCAGATCCCAGAGGTGGTTGTATAATTTAACATCACTGTCGGTTTTTTCCATATTCGCGGAAGTCTTTTTCAGGAATTCGGTGGTTCCCTTTTTTTGCAGGAGATCGATTTCTGCTGGGGAGAGCCCTTGACCGAATCGCGCCGCAATTATCCGCTCGCCGGAAATAATACAGGTATTCCCCTTTTCATTGTCCAGGATTTTTTGAATCTGCCAGGGATCTATGACACAACCGTTAATGAAAACAGTCTCGGATTTCTCATCCGGGCTTATTTCATTGACCGGGAGATTGGTCCTTTCCGAAACAACCTGTTCCAGTTCCGGTCGGCAAACCAGGAAAGAGGTATGATCGGAAAAGCAGTCAATGATTTTTTCATAAAGGGCTTTTATTCCCGGCCTCAGCGAAAAAACCGGCCGGACATGAGTCATGGGATAAAAATCGGCATAGAATTCATCTTCAAAAATTATCACTCTTGAGGGCATATTGTTACTCCGCCTTATTCATAGTTCTTTTTCAAAAGTCTTTCCTGGAATTTGCCCATATACAGCAGGAGGGGCAATCCGATGATATAGCAGGCGACAAACTGGCCCGCTCCGATAAACTGCACCACATAAAGATAATCCATTCCTATTATTTTAGATAAATACGCGGAGACTCCCAAAGCGTTGATTATTACCGGCGGCAGCGGGGCCAGACCCAGAGATAATTTGCGGGGTTTTATTTTTGATGTAAGGTAAGTTAAATAGCCGGCCACAAGGGTAAAAAGCGAACCGAATACAATATCCTGAATTCCGTTTCCGCCGAAAATATTGGCAACCAGACATCCTGCGAAAAGACCAATCGCGGTATAGGGATTTAAATATGGAAGGACCGTCAGGGCTTCCGCGAGGCGCACTTGATATACACCGTAGCTTATCGGGGCCAGTAATATGGTCATAGCCGCGTAAATGGCTCCTATTATTCCGGCCATGGCGATTTGGCGAATCTTTAAAGGAGGCATCGATATAAGGAGCCCAAATTGATACCGCTTGTCAATTTAAATATTCGCAATATAAAGCGAGGAAAAGCCGTTATCGCGTCACGAGAATTTCAGCTTCAATCTGACCGCCTGACAAGCTGAACTGCTGGCGGGGGATATTCGGATCTATGGCTATGGTCTCATTGATTGGATAAGCCGGATCTGAATTTGAAACAATGCTAAAAGATGTCCGACAAGGAAGGCCCATTGAATCCGGTGGGAAAAACAGCTTGAATGATTCCAGCGAACCGTCCTCAAGTATTAGAAAATTACTTTCCTTTTTGTGAGTTTCTTTCAGCATCACTCGAAGGCGGTTTTCGTCGATGGCTTCGGGTCTAACGATCGATTCAATATACCCCCTAATTGAGTCAAACGAGCCGATTCCGTCAGCTTCAAGGTCCCCAAGCTCCAGTTTAATCTTGAAAATACCGGCCCCGCTTTTCATATCTTTTAGATATACTTTGGCCCTCCTGAAGAAATTCCCCGTGATGTTTTCGATTGTTCGCTCATAGTTATGCCACCGAAATAAAGCCGGCGGGGTGCAGGTTTTTCTTATTTCATTATCATAACCTCTTAAAACAGCCGGCCTGGGACAAACCATGAAAAAGCAGGAATCATGTGCTACAGCGGCATCATAAGGCGATCCTGAAATCAGAGGATATTCCTGGGCATACGCTGCGGGTCGATAAACTCCCTTGAAAGTGGTCCAGGTCTGTTCCAGTTCGTCGATATCATCGACCGACCTGAGGTCCCGGCTATCTCGAGGCGAATTATTGGCTGACACGAAAAACTGGAAACGGTCGCTGACTTTGCGGTCGACCCGCTTTCCCTTTTCGAAAAAGGCGACACTGAAATTACCTTTATCGTCGATATCGATCCACCGAACCTGTAATTCCGACGCATAAGCCGCCGCCATCAAGCAGAAGATGGAAACAGCCGGTATGACAACATGGTTTGAAAGCCGAAATTTACGACTTATATTGCTCAAGGATTTCCTCTGCATGATGCTTGATTTTCGTCACCAGGCTTGTCGGCTGAACTACTTTTGCTTCACCGCCAAATCCGATTATCCAGCGCATGATTTCATCAACCCCGCTTACCCTGATCGTATAACGGACTTTATCTTTACCGAGTTTTTCGATTTTTTCATTATTATGATGCCGGGCGGTTTTGACTACCCGGGCCGCTTTGCCGGTGAAGATGACTTCGATTTCCTCCGGGTCTCCTCCGAATACCCCCCAGCTGTCTTTGAAATACCCTGCGGGATCGATATTTTCTCGCGGGACGAAGGCCTCCTCCGTTAATTCAATTCCCTTAATCCGATCCAGTCGAAAGGTCCTCAGCCCCTTTCTTTTCCGGCAGTAGGCCACGAAATAAAACGCCCTTTCGATGAAGATCATAAAGTACGGTTCCACCAGCCGGATACTGACACCGCTTTCGATGGAATCGTACTCGAGGCGGAGGACAATATTTCTTTTCACGGCATCTTCGATAAGAGGATAGAATTTTTCTTTGCTGTCGGATTTGGAGGTATCTTTAATGCTGATTTTCGTGGAGATGTTCTTCCCCAGTTTGCCTTTTCGAACATCCTGCGACAGGGCCGCCTCGATTTTCGTCTTGACTCCCTTAAGGACTCCTTTACTCACTCCCGTTTCCGAAAGCGGTGATGACTCCAGGGCGGCGCTTAAGGTAAGGTACTCTTCGATGCTGAAATTCAGCGGCGGGAGGAAATTATCGCTGGCGTACTTATATCCGTGATCATAATAAATCGGGATATTTGCCTCGGACAGGGCAATGATATCGCGATAAATGGTCCGTTCGGCGACACCGCATTCTTCCGCAATGAGCGAGGCATTGAGATTCCTCCGCGAACGAAGCAGATTCAAGATAAAGAGCAGTCTGTCGTATTTATTCATCTTCACAATTGAAGTCTAATTTTTGCTTGATTACTTGTCAACCGCAAAGAATCCATAAGCTATCGGAAATTCCCCATACATTTTATGCGGGACATCTCCCATATATGCAGTAACATCTTCTTATCAACCAGCCACTTAGAGCCGCCTCCCCCGTCGGCATATGACTTGCGCTAAAACCCTTCGGAAAAATATGCAACCAAAAACTCCGGGGGAGATTAATGGAAGATCAATTCGAATTCAATCCGAACAGCCAGCCCCCTTTGCCGAAACCGGTAAAGCGGAATGGCCGTTCGCCGTTGCGGGATTCGCTCCTGCTCAATTACGGACTTAAATTCGTCCTCGGTGCCATTGTCATCCTGGTTTTCTTAACCACCGTACAATGCACCCTTAAAAAACCGGAATCGCCGCAATGGACTACTCAATTGGCGGTTCCCATGGTCAATCGCACATATCCCATGGAAGAGATAATTCGGCGGATAGACCAGCCCAACATTTATTTCGACAGTACCGGATCGGTGGACCAGGTGCTATTCCGTTATGAACAGCCGGTCGATACGGTCAGCGTAAACGATAATCTCGATATCGATGACATCGCCCACGCCGGAGGCGACGGGCTCGGTGAAATTACCATCTATCCCGACGATCCCGGCCCGATCGTGGTCAGCCTTGGGGACTATGTGGCCCTCCAGCTGGGAGTGGGTATCTCTCCTTCCTCATTCGATATTGTGGAAGATCTCGATCCGATTGGGACTTTCAGCTCCGCAACGATCTCAAACGGCGGATTCGATGTTGTCTTTACCAATGATTTCGGGGTAGACCTCGATACCGTCATATTCAAAATATTCGACATTACCAACGCCGATACCATAGCGTACGATACTCTTCCCGATCCCGGGCTGCCGGTCGATGAAGTTGATACCGTCTTCATCGATCTCTCCGGCAAGACCATATCGGATGACCTGCGTTTGATAATTCATTGCCATACTCCGGGAGCCGGGCCGAGCTTTACGTTAAGTGACAAATCCATGGAAACCGCCGTATCGTCGGATTCCCTGATTATTTCGTCAGCCACTACTCAGGTTCCGGCCATTTCACGATCGTTCCAGGAAGTGGTCGATCTGGCCGAAGATAACACCATTGAATCGGCTGAGTTGGCTTCGGGTACTATATCACTGCAAATCCAGAACGACACCGAACTCGAAACCGATTTCGCGATTACATTGAACGATTTCCATAATGGCGGCCAGCCGCTGGTGATTTATCGTACGGTTGCCGCTAACAGCTCCGCGAACGTAAATGCAGACCTCAGCGGATACACCTTCGAGCCGCTCGATTTGACCCCGCCGCAGACTCTTTCCATCGACGTGCAGGCCGACATCGACTCCACGGCTCCTTCTCTGGTCACGGTGAGCGAGAACGACAGCCTCCTGATAGATGCCGATATCACCAACCTCTCTTTCGCTTCCATGACCGGTATCATTCAGCCGACTATTGTGGCGATCGATCCCGTAAACCTTGACATTGAAATTCCTCAGGGATTCGATTCCGTACAATTAACCGGGGCAGTCCTGAATCTGTATGTCGAAAACGGCGTGAATTTCCCGGGAACGCTCGATCTGCTGATTTCGGGAAATAACGGGGAATCCATTAATATTTCCGGTGCTATCGATGCCGGTATGTCCGATTCGCCCGTTTTGACGGTTCTCCAAAGCGGTCCCCTTGACGACTTTATTTATCCCATGCCGAGCCAGATTACGGTAAGCGGCAACGCGGAACTGGGAGACGGGGCCACCTCCGGTACGGTGACTCCGAATGATTTTGTATTCTCAAGAGTTGAAATCACTTCTCCCCTGCGCCTGATAATCCCCGATTCCACGGCGGTGACCGCGGATATCAATGAAGAGGAAATCGACCAGGAAGATATCGATTTGATCACCGATCATGTCGTCGAAGCGAATTTCCATACCTTGATAGTCAATCATCTCCCCCTGGGCGTTTCCGTGGAATTGTACCTCGACGGCGATTCCACCCGTTTGAATCCGCTCCAAGCGCAACTGGTGGTCGGGCCGATTTCGGTTTCCGCCGGTGAAGTCGACATAAACGGCTTCGTCATTCAGGCTACCGAATCGGAAAACCTGATAACGCTCGACAGCCTTGAAATAAAAATACTCGAAAATGACACGCTCTATATCGGGCAGTCAATCATTCTCGAAGGAACCAACGGCCAGGAAGTGACCGTGTCCGCGGATGACTACTACCAGGTCGTAGGGGCCATTGAAGTGGAATACCTCTTTGACGGTGAATTCTAGGAGGTATGCCATGAAACGGAATGACCAGAATAAAGTACAGAGGTTGAAAAACCGGGGGACCCATATGAAAAGTAAGGTAATAATTATTATTCTCGGCGCCGCACTTCTGGCGGCCAGTGCCTCGGCCGGAGGTCTTTCCTCGGCCCGCTGTGTCGGCATGGGTGAGGCCAATATGGGATTGGCCAAAGGGGTCATAGCGCCTCTTTATAATCCGGCCAATCTCTCCCTTTCGGGTTACAGCGAAAGCGGAATCGAAATAGTCGGAATCGGTGCCGAAGTCTCCAACAACAGCTTCTCGCTCGATGATTACAATAAGTACACCGGAGCCATCCTGACCACCGAAGACAAGGACTACCTGCTCTCTCTTATTCCCGAAGACGGCTGGGAACTTAACGCGCGAGTCAACGCCAGCGCCTTGAGTATCTCGTTCGGCAGCTTTGTTATTACGACCGAGGGTTACGCCGCATCGAATCTCGACCTCGATAAGGATGTCTTCAATATTCTTATGAACGGTAATGCCATCGGAGATACCATCAGTCTCGATGGTACTTACGGTGACGCCGTTTCGTACGGTTCCGCCGGGCTTTCGTTCGGCAAGACGCTTTATAAATCGGGAACCCGCCAGCTTGCAATCGGGACCACCGTTAAGTACGTCCGGGGTGTCGGCATTACCGAAATCCTGGAACTGTCAGGCGATGCCTCGACCCTGATAACCGGATTTGAGGGTTCCGGAACGGTTCGCGCCCGGACCGCGACCGGCGGTAATGGGTACGCTCTTGACCTCGGGGCGGCTTTGAAATTGTCGGATGATTATACTGTCGGCGCCGCCATTTCCAATGTCATGAGCAGCATCACCTGGAATCATGAAACCGAAGAGCACTATTTCCATTACGAATTCGATACCACTACTGTGGACAATATGGAAGACGATTCGGTGGTCGTCACCGACGATTACACCGAAGCGATCGGCTCGTTTGAAACGAGCCTACCCAGCGTTCTTCGCGTCGGTATCGCCAATATTTCCGGTAAATTCAAGTGGGCGCTCGACTGGGAACAGGGTTTTGAAATTTCGGCCGGGACCTCGACCAGCCCCCGCATAATGGGAGGCATCGAGTGGCGCCTGATCGGCTTCCTGCCCTTGCGTGCCGGTTATGGGATCGGCGGCGGACGGGGATCGACGGTATCGTTCGGGTCAGGTCTCGATTTGGGATTCTATTACCTCGATGCCGCAGTCACCAATCACGGAACAATCACGTCAGGTTCAAGCAAAGGCCTGCACCTGGCGGTATCAACCGGGCTGAAATTCTAAGCGGGAGATTATGTCATGAAAAGGAAATTCAGAATAAGGACGGGGGCGATTGTATTCATACTGCTGGCAGGCCTGTTTTGCGGTATCACGGCCGACATAACCGCAATGCCGCCTCACCAGAATCTCATTGAAAGACATAAGGCCGGTATCCAGCCGCTTCCTGACTTTGCGCTCAAGAGTCGTGAAGAGAAAACCAGTCAGGGCATCGATATACCTTCGCCATTGTTCGCGGCATCGAAAACTTCCGCTTCAGGAAGCTACAAGGCCCTGGTTGTATTGGTCGAGTTTTCGGACAATGCCGCCACGACCGATGCCCGGTTTTTCGACACCCTGGTGTTCGATCCGGGACAAGTATCGATCAAGAATTATTACAGTACCATGTCCGGCGGCGCCTTATCGGTGGATTCTGTGAACAGCCCATCCTCGATAGGCTGGATCACCGCTCCGCAGCTGTACACATATTACTCCGGCGGTAACGGCGGGACCGGAACATATCCCAACAATTCACAGAGGCTGTGTGAAGACGTAGTCGCCGCGATTGACGGATCAGTGAACTTCTCGCAGTACGATGGCAACAGCGACGGCTATGTCGACCTGCTGGTCATAGTCCATGCCGGAACCGGCGGAGAATCTTCGGGTGATCCCAATGATATCTGGTCCCATAAATGGGGCATAACGCCGCAAAGTCATGACGGGAAATATGTCTATGAATACTGCATCGTTCCGGAATTATGGTTTTCTCCGGGCGACATGACCATCGGCGTATTTTGTCATGAGATGGGGCATCTGTTCGGTTTGCCTGATTTGTACGATACGGACGGCTCTTCCAACGGAGTCGGCAAATGGTCGATTATGGCCTCCGGAAGCTGGCTCGGCCCGAGCGGCTACGGCGGCATGCCGGCCGCGTTCGATGCCTGGTGCCGTATCCAGCTCGGCTTCAATTCCTATACCAATGTAACGTCGAATATCAATGGCGCCAGTGTAGCGGCGGTAATTTCCGGGGGGCCGATATACCGGCTCTGGTCGTCGGGAGCAATCGGCAACCAGTACTACCTGGTCGAAAACCGTCGGAAGACCGGGTATGACACATATTTGCCGGGCGAAGGACTGCTGATCTGGCATATCGATGATTCCAAGACCAACAATACCAAAGAATGGTACCCCGGTTATACCGCTAATGGGAATTACCAGGTGGCCCTGGAACAGGCGGATAATCTTTTCCATCTGGAACAGAAGCTGTCGAACGGCGATGCCGGCGATCCATTCCCGGGGAGTACTATTAATACCAGTTTCGCACCGGGAACCTCTCCCAGCTCCAATTCGTACAGCGGCGCCAATACCTATGTGGCAATTACCAGTATCTCCGCTCCTGCGGCCACGATGACCGCCGATTTTCAGGTATCGCTGTTGAGCGACCTTGATGATCCAAATGCCGATAATTTACCGACCGGCTTTGCCCTCATGCAAAATTACCCGAATCCGTTCAATCCCTCGACGGAAATCGAATTCGATATATCACGTGCATCGAAGGTCCGGCTGACGGTATACAATCTTCTGGGACAGAATGTCGCAAATCTTGTCGACGATGAATTGTCGGCGGGTTCGCACAGTGCAGTTTGGGACGGCAGAGACGACCGTGGGAATGAAATGTCGTCCGGGTTGTACTTCTATGAAATAGTCACCGATTTTGGAAGCGATGCCAAAAAAATGCTGTTTCTGAAATAGGCTAATCTTCATTCCCGGAGGAATCGCCGACCTCCCCCCGGCGGTTTACTCCAAACTAAAACCCCCGTCTATTGGACGGGGGTTTTATTATTCCTCGCTGTCATCGTAGACTTCCAGTTCCGGCTCCGGAATATCTACTTCCGACGGCTCTGTCGCGCCATTGCGCTTGTCCCGCTTATGCTTGACGTAGCAATGTTTGCACCTCTTCGGGTCCTCGGAATAGCCCCTTTCATTGAAGTACTCCTGGGCGCTGACAGTAAAAACGAATTCTTCATTGCATTCCACACAAACCAGTATCTTTGGCTTGAGGCTGGTCGATTTGGGCTCGGAGGTCATGGTCCCCCCTCCATGCTACTCGGTTAACGTCCTTGTCTCGCCGAATACTGTCGCAATTATAATAATTACTGCCGGCCTAACGTCTATTTATAACAGCTCGTTAAAACCAAGTCAAGTAAAAACATAAGGGAATTCGGACCGGATTGGAGATGTATCGGAATTACTGCCCAAAAAATGCGGCCGGTATCAATCGCGGCACGGTCCGGGAGGAGGACCGGATTTGAATTTATAATTAACCAGAAATACAATATCGAGAATATTGACGCTGCCATTGCAGTCGAAATCCGCAATCCTCTCCTCGTAAGGGGGATGAACACCGCCTTTAAACTTATAATTAATCAAAAATACGATATCGAGGACATTCACCGCTCCCGAATTATCGATATCCCCCCACTGGACCAAATCGGCGATGATGCCGTAATCGTTATTATCGAGGTAATGAGATACAACCGAAGGCATGATGACAATAGAATCCAAAAGCGCAACGTCATAAATTCCGAAATCCGTTTTGGCGCCCAGATAACCCATTTGCGGGAAGACAATATTCATATCCTCCTGAACATAAGTAATATAAACGACTCCCCATTTGGAATTCGTACTCCCATTGAAGAAAATACGCACATAGCCGTCATCGGAAGGATCGGGATGCATGATTACATAGTTGGCCCCCAGGCCGTCCGGCCGATCCGACGGATGAAATTCCGAATACGGCAGTCCGGATACGGAAGTGTCCTTTACCAGAGGATACGCGGCGGCATCGACATAATAAAGCCCGCCCATTCCTGAGCGAATATCGGTAAAATAATTCCAGAGTACGAAATTCGGAAATACGGATTGAATTTTCGTCCCATACAGGCTCAAGGCCGAATCGATCGCAGCCAGAGACTCGTAATATATCCCGTATTCAAAAACATCTTCGATCAGGTCGACGCCGAAGTTTTCTATCAGAAAATACACCCAAATAAACGATGCGTACTGATGCCAGGTCCCTTCTTCATTCAACCGGTCCTTGGGATAATCGAAAAAGTAATTAAGGTAATTATAATTATC
>Ga0209285_10000008_pt1 | contig 80434 bp, 54 predicted proteins | sample PPLLak3March2015_2_FD_187249 | JGI IMG/M metagenome (GOLD analysis project Ga0209285, IMG submission 187249) | Freshwater sediment microbial communities from Prairie Pothole Lake near Jamestown, North Dakota, USA - PPLs Lake P8 Core (3) Depth... | ecosystem: Environmental > Aquatic > Freshwater... | reverse complement strand
ATATTGAGGGGGAAGCAGGGATGCATGAGGAGCAACTGAGTATATCAGGTCTGCTTGCACAGCAGGCATACAACCGGTGACGATAATTTTTTTTTTTGTCTTGTGAAACTCTTTTAATCGGGAGAGCATCCGTTGTTCTGTTGTCGCAATCACCGTACAGGTGAGCAGTACCAGCACATCGGCATCGGTAAGACTCTGGACGATTCGGTGTCCGTTCTGCTGTAATAAACCTAGAAGTAGTCGCTCATCGCTTTTGTTTGCCGTACACCCGTACGTCTCCACATAGATATTCATGATAAAAACGCGAAGAGGTCCAGTCTTATTTAACTGCTTCTGTCACCCGTTTGAGGACAAACTGTTTTGAAAGGTTTGATAAAAAGAAACCAGCACGTGGCCCTCTCTCTGCTCCAAGGATGATCTGATAGATCGCGCTAAACGCGGTTTTTATCGGGATTTTCGTTTGTTCAGAAATCTCATAGATAGCATTGTGAATCGACTCAGGCTCCCATGCTAGATCTGGTATCTTTTCTTTGAAGAGTGCAAGAATGGTCCGTTGTTCTTCTGTGAGAGAGATGCTCGGAAGTGATTCTTTGACTTCGAACTTCACATCATCAGGTGCGAAGGTGTCAAGCCAAAATCGTACGTGCTCAGCACGTTGTCGAAGGTGTTCTTCATCTTCTTTTGTCAGTTTCTTTGGAAGCTGCCCATTTCGTATGAGGATTTCCTTTACCTCAAGCCATGTGTGTGCTATCTGATTCAGAGTCACCAGGTGTCGATATGGCAGGTGCAATGGCATCTTTTTAGGGATATGATACGGTTGTGATAGCTCATAGATTTTCTTGAATTCCTTCATCCCTTTGGTTTCCGCTTCTTTTCCGAAATACACTTCTTCGTCCTTATCGTATTCATCCACCAGCGCCAGCAATCCTAGACCTGAGTCAAAAACAATATGTCTGTTCGGTTGATTCTTCATAATCAAGAACCGAAGTACCTCAGGGGGCGTCATCCGGAGCATGTCCTCGCCACTGACCGCTGTACCTTTGGAGCTATGCATCGCACCCATCCCTTTTAACATGATGAACTCGTAGACGAGCAACCCAGGTGGAGGATAGCGATAGACTTCTTCAGAGATCTTTGCTCCAGTCTCCCGGGTGCCTCCGACGGTGGCATGGTCTTTTCCACAGGGCTCAAAGGTGACTCCAAGCATCTTCCAGCGCGCTGGCCAGTCCACCCGCCAAGGGAGCTTGCCTTGTCCGCTTTTCCTGATGTCCACCTCACCGTCATGTCCACAGTCACAGCTGTATTCAACATTTGGAAATTCATATAAACTCGGATGCGTGGTGGAGAGACGGCCACAGGTCTCACATTTCACGTTATAGGGCAACCAGTCTTTTGGCATCTTTCTGCCAGAGAGGCTCTCAAGGATGTTTCTGATGTTCGTGGTGTTCTCCAGAGCTATCTGTATGGATTCGTTGTACTCTCCTTTCAAGTACATTTCACTTGCGCGGTAAACCCGCGGGTTTACACCAATGGTGTGTAATGACCCTAAAAACGAGACAAGGTAATGATCCGCGTAGCTCGCATGCTCACCACAGGGACAAGGGATCTCTGAAAGAGGTTTACCGACATACTGTTGATAGGATGAAGGAAGATGTGGGTACACCTTCCGTAAAGGATCGTAATCATCACAAATGTAGATGAACTCAGCATCACCACCTTTTTCAATAAGACACCGGTACACAGCATCAGTAGTCAGGATCTCCCTCATGTTCCCAATATGAATCGGACCTGATGGTGTGATCCCGGTCGCCAGTACATGTTTCGTCTGTTTTTTCAATAGTTCTTCTGCTAAAACATCTGCCCAATGCATAAGGAAACCTTCCAAGGAATATTTGCTTAAAGCGCCCGAGCCCGGATCAATGAGCGGAGTGGCACACCACCGACATCGTTCATCGATCGTTTATTTAGCAGACAGACGCATAAGACAGGATTTCCTTTTTCCGCTTTTACTGCTTTAATAGCAGTTTTTAATGTCTCACCAGTTCCAATCACGTCATCAATAAGGACGACGTTTTTATTTGCGATGGTTGCATAGTTTGAGCAGAACGCACCGGTTTTCTCATGATGTGGTCGAAAGACGGCAAGGTCAAGACCAAGCTCTTCAGCAATGTAAGTCGCAAAGGGAATCCCGTTGATCGCGATACCGACGATCACTTCGACATCCATTTCCTTTTTTTCCATTTCTTCAAGGATGATATCGGATAAGGCATAGGAAATCGACCCCATACGGGTCGGAGATACACCAATGGAACGCCATCCAACTTTCAGTTCACCCTCAGGTTTCTTGTCCTTCCCACGCGTAAGAAGCCATGCTGCTGTTTCTTTAGAAACATTCAGTTCCTCTGCTATCTCATAATCGGTAAGTCCACTCTCTTTGAACTTTAAGGCTTTTTTAATAAGAGAATCTGTTTCTTTCATATCGGAACATCCTCAAGATTACGTATCGTCCTACGATATTTAGATGTTTGCTCTTTTCCTCTAGAACCATCCGAAAAAAAGCATCGTAAACCTAAAATACCACCAGAACATGCTGTACTACAACGTGATCATATGGCACAAGATAAAAAAGGAGAAGGATTTCACTCGGGAGCCGGGTTAATCCGGTATTTCGACGCAGAGGAAAAAACCGCATTTAAGATCCCACCATGGTTTGTCGTGTTTGCCTGCATTGCGACCGCGGTTGTTGTGATCGCTGTCCAACTTTGGAAACCACTCTAAAAAAAAAATTTTTATTTCTTTATCTTTTGTATCGTCATTTCTTTTGCTACTTTTAATGCGTCGTGTATTTTCTCTTTGTTCGGCCCACCGCATTGGGTAAGTTTAGGCTTTCCACCGCCACTCCCACCAAGTATTTTCCCTAGTTCTGAGGCGAGCGGTCGAAGGTCGATATCAACATCGTCAGATGCAGCTGAGACAAGTTTTTTCCCATCGTAGATATGAACGATGTATCCGGGTTCCTTGATGATTGACGCTGCTATGGTGATTGCATCACTGTCACAGACACCAGTAACCAGCCGAATAGTGGTTCCGGGAATCTCAAATGCATCATGGATCAATTGTTCGATAATATCAGATGAAACCATTTTCTTTTGTTTCTGGGTGTTTTTCCATTCATTGAATAAATGATTGCATGCTTCAACAAGACTTGTGACTGTTGTTTTATCCTTTTTATTCGTCTCATGTAAGAACCGTTGTATTGTTTTTTCTAACTGGTCCGCTGACACAGAAAAAAATTTTTCGGTCTCACGTAATTGCTCAGCGATGTTCTCATGAGACGTGATTTTATACACTGATGAAAGAAGGTCAATGACATGATGATACAGTGTGTTTTCTTTGTTCTGGTAGGCATCTGCCATTGTACTTGCTGCAAAGGTGATACGATTTACGCCATCTGCGATGCGTTCTGTTTTCAGGATTCTTACTTTTTCGATTTCCTTGGTGTTATTGAGATGTGTTCCACCACAAGCTTCAACATCAATACCAGGGATGTTGAGTACCCGAATCAGATTTCCGGGTGGTACTCCGCCTTGGTAGAGTCTGAACCCATGTGCACGTTCTGCATCGTTCCTTTTCATTACTTTCTTTTCAACAGGGACCGCTTGTCGAATGAACTCGTTTGCGACTGATTCGATTTTCTGGATTTCATCCTCTGCGATTGGCTTGTAATGGGCGAAATCAAATCTTGCTTCCGTCAATGCGAGTTGAGAACCAGCCTGCCAGATATGTTCGCCGAACAATCTCCGGAGCGCCCCGTTGACTACATGGGTGCCGGTATGATGTTTCATAAGGGTATACCGATGATCCCAGTCGATTCGCCCATGGATTTTTTTCCCTACCTCGGCTGATGATCCTAGGACATGGATAATGGAACCAGCTATTTTCTCCACATGCAGTACTTGTAGTGGTTTTCCATCAATGATGAGTTCTCCTTTGTCAGCTGGTTGACCACCGCCTTCAGGATAGAACGCTGTTTTATCAAGGATCACTTCGGTCCCTCGTGATGTGGTTTGTGCCCAGAGGATTGTCGCATCAAATTCTTTTGTGTAATGATCGTCATAGTAGAGAGGGTGTGTCTGTGGAAGATCGGTTTGAATAATTTGGGTTTCTTGCTCTGCTTTTTCATGTGAGTGTAATTCAGCGATCATCGAATCAAAATTCGGTGGAATGGTAACAGAGATGTGTTCTTTTTGTGCGATGTTTTGAACAACGTCAGGGGGCATCCCATGCGTATCATACAGCATGATTAAGGCAGAGGGATCGATGGTCTGTTTCTCCTTTAATATTCTTTTAATCAAGCCTTCGCCTTTTGAGAGGGTGTCTGAAAATCGTTTTGTCTCAATGTCTAATATTTCGTTAATCTGATCCTTGCGTTTCTGTAACGAGGGAAATTCTTTCCTAAGGTATTCGAGTTGCTGTTCGACGAGTTGTCGTAACGTATAGTCTACCTGTAATTTTTCTATGAATCGAAGTGATCTTCTGATGATTAATCGAGCGAGGTATCCTGCCTTGACATTGGAGGGAACGATTCCATCGCCAAGCATAAAAGACAAGCATTTTGTGTGGTCTGCAAGAGCATATATGCTTCCCATGTCCAACGGATCTTTTATCGAATCAAGCAGGAATGATAGCATTTTTGGAAATGCGGTTTCGTACACCGTTGGTGTGCCAGTGGTGAACCAAGCGATTCGCTCTAAACCATATCCTGTATCAACAATATTCAGAGGATTGGGGGCATAGTGTTTTCCTTCAAGGATTGTTGGTCCGTGCTCATCCTCTTTCATGTTCATGAACACCAGGGTTGCGATCTCCAGTCCGCCTGCGAGGACCTCAACACAGGGTCCTGCGTTTCCTCCACCAATCCAGAGTTGTTCTTTGTAATTAATCGCTTCTCGGGGTATGCCGATTTTCTTTCTGAAAAACTCATCGCAATATGCGACTGTTTCTTCTTTCCAGTAGATTTCGTTGATATTTTTATTAAAGGCATGGTGTCCCATCATCTCAAAGGTGGTGAGATGACGACCGCTCTTTCCTACCTCATCTAAGTCATTGAGTCGGATGCATGGCTGTGAGATGACAAGAGGGTTCGCTGGTGGAGGAACTACTCCTGATGTTACATGGGGTTGGAAATCCGCTATCGAAGCGATAGTAAGGTAGATATCAGAGCGCCATCGAGCGACGACTGGACAGCGTTGTCCTGTTTCCGGGTATTGAAGTCGTGAATGACCATGTGTTTCGAAAAATGAGAGGAACCCTTCTCGTACCTCTGAGAGTGCCAATGGTTTTTTTGCAAGTGAATTTCCAATGAAGCTAAATTTTACACAGGGTTGATCCCCACAGCATTCCATTTGTGGATCAAGAGTCCAGAAATAATCTCCGCATGCTTTGCACTTTTTTCTCAGAAATCCGTTGGTATGGAAAAATTGTAAGTCGTATTCCTTTTGCATCGTTGATTCGGTCATAGGTCTTGACTGGTCTGGAATAGACAAAAGGTTTAAAGTTTATTCTATCAGGTATTTCTTCACTGATTAATTTAATGTTTTTATGGAAATGGTAGTATTTTCTTGATTACTTTCAATAATAATAGTATTAGGGAATATATATGGATAATGTATGGAATCAATTATTTACTTGCGTGGATGACTGAAATGTTTTTTTTCAAAAAATGAAAAATCAAGATTTGACCAGTCGTCATAATCAAATAATCCATGTGATCCATCTGAATAATCTAGAATAGTAAACACATATCGATAATTCATACAGCTTTTATAATTTGAAAAAAGCCAAAACCCAAGATTTCGAGGTCGATAGGTTCGTGTATTGTCACATCCAACAGGGAACATGAAATCGATACCGAATGTATGACCTAATTCATGCATAATTACTCCTGCAAAAACTTGATCTATGTGTTTGAATAATTTTCGTGACGTCTTATGCATGGATTCAGCAGAGATGACAAATGTGTTGATCCCTTGGACATGCCAGTAGAGCCTTGGGTGTTCTCCTACATAAGAAACACCACTTGTGGCATAATGATGATAGATAATCATTGCATAGCGAAACACGCTTCTCCGCCAGTTCTCTGAATCGTTATGGAGAAAATATGTGTTATAGATGGTGCGAAGTTCAGGAAGATATGTTTTTCGATCGAACGGGATGACTTCTCCACCACCACCCATGCAGCCGTCATCAAGATGAAACACAACGTTTCGTCGATCAAAGGCTGTTCTGAGTAACTCCTTCGAATGGGGTGAAATGGAGCTATTTTTTCCAAGAGGTCCATCTGCCATGATGTCAATTTCAAGATAGATGTCTCTTCGATAGGGATCAGAACCCGTAGAAGACATACGGTATTCCTCAACATTGGTCAGACTATCATCATCTATATCTAAATGCGTGTGGTCATCCCATATATTTGGGGGGTACATCCATTTATATTCCCATTCAATGGGAAGGAGGTCCGAATCAAGGTCTTCTCCTGTGTTATTGAACTCGGGATTTGTCCCATAGGTATAGACTTCGGTCCAGTAGGGAATGGTATCACCATCAAGGTCTGTTTGGGAAATGGTGAACCAAATCTCGCAATCGCGTTCATTATTATTGATACTTCCATCATCACAGCCATTCAACCGTCCATATCCACTCGCATCATCTAACGAGTCATCACCTGTCCAATGACCTGTTTTTATATTGTATCTGATAACAGCTGTATACCCTTGTGTTTTGGTATTTGGTTCTTTACTGACATCACAAAGGCGCTCTCCAAACATCGTTTTATCGTATAATTCAATAGTAATGTCAACATGTTCGATATCATCTGGAACATTTGCAGCAGCTATCCAATGGATATCATAGAGGCAGGGAGAATCATCCCAAATGGGAGATGAAAATTCTTCTGAATTTATGAATATTTTTACAAAAAAATCAGGGTTATTCCGAAAGTCGATGTCATCTAATGCTCGAATTGAAATAATGTCGACAGTCACTTCAATATCGACAAGAGGGTCAAAATCATGACCATCGCCTACTTCACTTCTTATTGAAATAGGAGCATCTTTAGTAATATCATTAATAGTGTTTTCAGTAAAAAAACCACCGACGTTCGTACTCCCTACTAAAAATATACTCATCATAAGTATTAGGCATATTTTTTTCATAACGTCCCCATAAATCTATTATTTTGTAAGAAATAATCCTTTATAATTTTATAGCAATGTTCTCCTATAAGAAGGTTATTAATAAAAGATATTACTTTGACGTAAATATTTGAAAACGAAAATAAGTCTACTCGTCGAGTATAATTTTAAAGTTTTTTCTTGCTTTAAACAGATTTCTCCTCTGCAGGAATATCGTATTTATGAATAACGATATATTTATAAGTAGATATAACCTTAATTATAATAGGGGTAATATGAAGAAATTAATTCCTTGTTTATTGGTAGTTGTTTTGGTATCTATAGGTAGCATAGGGACTACTAGTGCATTCAACGATGTACTATCAAATCTACAAACATCTCAACAGAACGCTGCTGGCAGATATGAGATTCAGTGGATGAAGGAGTATGGGAATAATCCTGGTTCGGATGCACGCTATCAAGGACCACAACCGATTGGAGATAGCGACAATGACGGAAAAAATGAACTTCTCATCAGCGGGAGGGATTGTAACATCCGTGTTATGAAATGGAATGAGAATCAACAGACGTACACGCAGGTTCGTTCTCTCCGTCCACCATTGTATCCGTTCATCCATTGTGATGCTGGTGGGATGGCGATTGGTGATGTCACGAACGACGGGAAAAATGAGGTTGCAGCCACCTGGTTTACCACAGTCTATCGATACTTCGCATTCAAATATTGGATGATTGGGATTAACCCCTATATTTTTAACAATAATGGTGGAAGTGCGGATTGTCTCATCGGAGATTGTGACAATGACGGGAAAAACGAGTTGATTATGAGCGGTGGGCCTGGATGGCAATCCGATAGTCCAGTTGCCGAGATCACGGTGTTCCGATGGAACGGACTGTTCCTTAAAAAAATATCAGAATGGAAAGACCCTGATGTCAATGGGTATGTCTACATGGCGGGGCTTGGTGATGTCGATGAAGATGGAGAAAATGAGATCGTCTGCGCCTATGAAAATAAGGTTATTGTGTTGAATTGGGACGCGCAAAACGAGGTGTTTGTCCCGACGCAGATCTATAAAACATATGGACAAGTCTCGCCCTTCGGTGTTGTCTGTAAGGACTGCGATAACGATGGGAACGCCGAAATCCTTCTCAGTTATTATAATCCGCGGATCACGATCTTTAAATGGAATGGGACTGGGTATCCGATCCAGTTTGATATCACCTGGCCCGGAGGCGATCCAGTCATTGAAGGAATCGATGTGGGTGACACGGATGATGATGGGGCAAATGAGGTATGTGCAGGGGCTGGTGTGACACATATCTTGCAATGGAACGGGTCGACCTATGTGGAAGAAGCAGTGCTTCCTACGTTTGGGTGGATGGCTGTCGTCTGCATCGGGGATTGCGATAACGATGGAAAGAATGAAATTAATTGCGGCAACGTTGAAGTCAATATCGATTCGGGGGAACAGTTTACAGAATGGGTTTTTAAATACGTTCCAGAGGCGTGATTTTAACTCTCTTTTTCTTCTTTTTTGTTGATTTTTCCTAAGGGAAACGTATTAATAGATTGTCGATATATATATCGACAGTCATAGTAGGTTCTGAGAATATATGGGAGTAAAAGAAGTATTAGCAGAAAAAATCGCAGGAGAAATCACCCTGAGCCCAAAACCAGGGGAAACACTGCGGAAATGGCGAACCACGTTTAATATCGCACAAGCAGAACTTGCCAACCATCTAGGACTTGCCCAAAGCGTCATCAGCGACTATGAATCCGGGAGACGAAAATCCCCAGGGATTCATTCGGTGAAAAAAATCGTCAACGCCTTCATCACCATCGACGAAAAAAAACATGGTGGTACGACCATCCAGCAATATCAATTCATGGTCAAGACACAAGACGGCATCATCGACATCATGGAATACCCGTATGCGATTCCCATGGAAAAACTCATCAAGGAAATCGATGGAAGGGTCGTGACCTCCCCTAGCATCAGCATTGATCGATCAGTGAAAGGATTCACCCTTATCGACGGCATCGAGACAATCAAAACATTGACCGCCACCAACTATCCGAATCTCTATGGATGGAGCACAGAACGGGCGTTGATTTTTACCAAAATACAGTTTGGGAGAAGCCCGATGATCGCAATCCGAATACACCCCGTCAAACCATTCTTGATCGTCTATCATCGACCAGGCGGCGTCGATCCTCTCGCAGTGCAGCTTGCAGAACGAGAAAACATCCCATTGGTGATCACTGAAATGCCACTGGAAGAACTACGGAAAAAATTGATTTTACTGGGGAAGTGACGACCGATGGCTGACGTCGTCGGACTCTGTGATATCTGTGGACGACCAGGGATCATGTGTACCTGTCATCTGTGCGGACGGCTTGTCTGTGAACGATGTTATGAACACCGACATTCTCTCTGTATTGAGTGCAAGCATCAGAAAAGACGGACGGATTCTCCCTCATTTCCGATAGAATAAAAATTACCTTCAGCCTCTATAAGAATCATCCTTAAGAAATGCATCGTTTTCCTTCAATGTTTCGTTCTGTTTAATATAGTTTTAAAAAAAAGAAAAAAGAGAGGGGGTTTAGTACCCCAAAAGGTGCCGCAGGATGGGAAACATGTTTGGGAATTTTTCCAAGAGGTGCTGCAGGAATACAGTAAAAGAGAAATTGTATTCGAATGGCATCACCACTTGAAGGGTTCCCCAGTCGCTTTCCCCATCCATTTGGTCTTTTGCTTTTGCTTTGACCGTGTAGGACCCTTTTTCAGTCCACGTATGTGTCAGGTGTATCTGTGTACCTGAGACGTAAGGACCAACCCAACCTGACGTGGAATTGTCTCCCCAGTCTACGAAAAAGTAGATAGTATGACCATCGAGATCCTCAGAATAGAAATTAAACAGGTATGGATTCCCTGGTTTTCCTTCTGCAGGACCGGTGACCTCAGGGACAGTGGGTAGGTTGTTATCTGTGATTGTGACGGTCAATGTTTCTGACCATTTGCTTCCCGCACCCCAGACGTCTCGTGCCTTTACTTTGACATCGTAGGTTCCTAATTCAGTCCAGACGTGCGATCCAACACCTACCACTCCAGAGTCAAATGGTCCAAGCCATCCACTCGTGGTTCCATCATTCCAATCAAAAAGATAGTAGATCTGATCCGCATTGGGGTCAGTCGTGCTGCTGGAGTACGTATATTCGACGTTCCAGATGCCTAGTGTCGAGCCAACAGGTTTTGTTGGTTGTGCTGGTGGGTCGCTGGGTGATGGTGATTTGAATTCCTGTGCTGGGTCACCAAAATAGGTGCATCCCTGGATGACTGCTCGATAACTCCCTGGTGCTGAACTCCATGACCAGTTCACGGTTGGCGCCATCGTGTCCTTTGACCAGGCATGTCCTTTTCCAAACTGCCAGTTCCCGTAACTCTGAGAGTTGTTCTCCATATCGAAGAAGTAATCCCAGAAAGATTTCATCTGGATGGCACTGGAGGAATTCGTGCTGGTGAAAGATCCCCATCCATAACATGTGTTATAGACGACTCCAAACGCAAGCTCTGTATCGGAATGGAACAACATGGAATGCAGAACGCCATCGTCTTCAGCATCATAGTCACCGCAATGACAGCCGAAATCGGTAAGGAAGAATGGTTTTGTGTTGTGATAATTGCTTTCCCATTCTGTGTCGTAGACATCAAGGGACATTGATGGGTCCGCATGAGCAACACCGCTAATCACTGTCACAAGATCACTGTTGATGGCGGTTTTGAATTTCCCTACCGCATCTCCGCCTTCCCATCCGGGATTCGGAGTTTCCGATGTGTATTTTATAGAAAGGTTGAATTGATTCCCTGGGTTTACTGCGTTCCAGGTCTCAAAACCATATTGGAATCCTAGCCAGGCTGGATACACACCATGTTCATTTGGGTCAGGACCTAACCAATTGTTTGTTCCTTTTATCGCACCGAAATCAATGAAATCATCTCCCTGAGCTTGCCAACCAAGTGTACCAGTCATAAACGCTGCGTTGTCAATATAATCATAATCAGAGCTTTGTGCATAGTAGAAGCTCTTTGTCATCCAGTTGGAGACATCCTGAGGGGTATCACAGGTGAGACGCCCGAGGAAGAGTTCAGAGTATAAATCAAAGCCTAGGTCTCCTTCTTCACCCCAATTCGAATTAGAATTGGCATTGAAGTTATTGTCAAGGTTGCTCCAGTAGATATCTGCGTCGATATCACTTTCGTAACTTGAATCCATGTCTCTTGCTGGAATGTAATTCGACTCTCCATCAGCTCCGATCAGGACGTAGCTTGTTCCCCAGTCCTCGTATGCATCTTTACAGAACTCACGGATGTGGGCTTGTTTATCATTGAAGGGATTGGAGCCTTGGTAATCAGCACAGGCATCGATTTCCTCGGCAGTCACCAGGGTACAGGTGAGTCCTTCGGCTTCATGGTGATCCATGAGGCTTTCCCAGTTATAGGGTGTAGAGCCGGTGGTATCCCAATAATCAAGCCCGTTTTGGGTGGTGGTGATGATGACATAATCATAGTTTCCAGAAGGATCGCACAAACCGCCAGGATACTCGAAGGTTGGTGCACCAAGATAGGTTTCTGTCATCTCGGGGTTAGAGACCAATGATTGGACCCATTGTGCATCTTCAGGGGTGTTGCGGAAAAAGGTATTGAAATTTTCGCTTTGTTTTAGGTTGATGCTCAGTGTCATTTCAGGGTAGTAATTAATTTGTCCTGTGGATGGGATGTATTGAACAGGTGAAAACGAGATATCCATAACTGTATATCCATGAGAGTACCCGATATTGTATGCCCCATGGTTTGTGGTTGGGTAGGGTTGGTTGGATGCATAGAGGCCCTCATTGATGAGGAATTCTTGTTGTATATCCATTCCGATCGGGACTTCGTTTTGATATGGTATGATAGGTTGTGAGATCAAATCAATACCTTGAACGTTGTATTGAACCGGGGTTCCTTGTACGGATACAGAATCAACTGTGGTTCCATAGGGTAAAAGGAGTTGGGTAAATTTCACGGGCAGGGTTGGTTCGCCTGCTTGTTTTCCTAAATTGAGACATCCTTGCATTTGAATTTCAGAATACAAGGTATTGTCCGCGGTGATGGATTTTATGGTTGGTCCCTTAAACGCATAGGTGTAGCTGAGATGGTCACTATCCACTCGATAGGGACTTTGGTTCGATATAGCTGTTGCTGTAGTCAATGCAGACATGGTTAAAAGAATGCAGAAGACTACCGATACCTGCTTTTTGCCTTTTAATATATTATTCGATAGATTCATTTTTAGTATACCTCCATTGAAAATAATGCCGCTGGTATTATTAAAACTTTTGATGAAAATTACAACAGGGTTAATAATATTAAAATAAATTTATATATATTATATGGAACTGCTGTTCTGAGAAGAGGACCAATAAGTAATTCATTCTTCTAAACCTCATCTTCCATTAGTTTTCTATCCTTAGAATAACCTTCCATCCAATAGTTCGATGTAAGAGATCTACCTTGTTTCATGTATGCAATTACGAAGAATCGCTGCGATTAAAAATATTACATTGCCTTTAGAATGAAAATACGCAAAAACTGATATATTTTTCACATATTCGCTCATATTTTTATCTGTTTTATATAAAATTATGAAAAATCTATGAGAATATAATATTCTCATGAACAGCAATATATTTATATAAAGACCGTTATTAAGTATATAGGGGAATTAATATGAAAAAAATTATACCAATCTGTATAGTCGGTATCTTATTATTTACCGCACTTGGAGCTGTTGCCCAAACAAATGACGTAGAAAAAAATAATGACATTCTCGGACCAAAAGTCTTTACCCACACAGTCTTTGCCGAGGACGCCACCGCCACCTGGTGCGGATATTGTCATTATGCCCGTGAAGCGTTAGATACAATCTATACAAGTCAGGATTATCCGTTTTATTATATCTGTTTGGTTGATGACAAAAACACCCATGCAGCAGCCAGGATTAATGATTTTAACCTCTATGGTTTTCCAACGGTGTATTTCGATTACGGATATAAAGTCGTGGTCGGAGGATGGACCGGTGCTGAGGCATCATACCGTTCAGCAATTACCCAGACTGGTGCTCGAGCCGTTGCAGATATTGACGTGAACCTTAACGTCGCATGGCTTGGCGATGCAGCAATGGACATCTCAATCGGAATCACCAATAACGAAGCAGCAGCCTACGTAGGACATCTCCATGTGTATGTGTGTGAGATCGAGTCATCCCTCAACTGGAAAGATACGACCGGTCATCCGTATACCTTCCCCTTCTTAGATTACGCGTTTAATGAACAAATTACAATCCCAGTTGGTGAAACCTGGACAAATGAAAAAGAATGGGATGGACACGATTATAACAGCGGCATGGGTCAAACCTTTGGTTCGATTCAATATGGAAATATTGCGGTCATCGCAGCTGTATTTAACAACACCCAGCATCAAGGATATTCCAATCCACCAAGCGGCTATCCATTTAACGCCTATTATGTCGATGAAGCAGCTGGTTTCCTTGTCGCAAACACAGGACCAAACATACCATCCAATCCAAACCCAGCAAATGGAGCAACCAATGTCGCTCTTAACAAAGACCTCAGCTGGACTGGAGGTGGATCTCCTGGAACCACGATTACCTATGATGTGTACTTTGGTACCGCAAGCACACCACCAAAAGTTTCAAACAATCAATCTGCAACCACGTACGATACAGGAACACTAGCCTATAGCACGAAGTATTACTGGAAGATCGTCGCCTGGGACCAAAACCAAAATACCTCTCAAGGGCCCATCTGGTCTTTTACCACATTAACCAACCCCAACAGCCCGCCAGATGATCCAACCATCACCGGACCAGAGACGGGAAAACCTGGGAACACCTACGTTTATACCATCACAGGAATCGACCCTGAAGGTGCTATGGTCTCAGCCTACATTATGTGGGGCGATGGCACGATAACTGATTGGACTGCCTTCCACAATTCAGGGGAAGCCTTCTCTGTAACCCATTCGTGGGCTGAAAAGGGAACCTATTCGGTACAAGTGAAGGTAAAAGATGTAATTGGCGCTGAAAGCGGTTGGACAAACCTAACAGTAAAAATGCCGACAAGCTTTGACATCACCAATCCCTTCCTGCATTGGTTATTCGAACATTTCCCCAATGCATTTCCGATACTCCGACAATTCCTCGGAGTATAAAGAAGGACAACAACCTTCTTCTTTTTTTTATTTTTTTTCTTCAGTTAGGAAATACTCTTTTGTTTTTTATCAGGCTATAAAAAGAAAGTGCTTCTGATGTATCGAGGGTTAAAGCTCTCTTATCGAGGTAATAGAAATAGTCTGTGAGATGAACAAGTGCATGTCAAGTCGTCCTTACTGATGTTTTACATTCTGTATTGTATACCATCCATCCTGGTATAATGTATCCCACCCCATGGTATCGCATTAGCTCTGTTTGAAAAATCCGCCTTGGTTCTTGAAGTAAACCGTCTATTTCATGAATTATTCATATCCAACTGCAAAGTCTATTATTCGAATATCAACTATTTTTAAATCTACAGGATTGTACTAAAAATTTCTATTCCCATCAGGAAGAAACATACCAAATATGATACTTATCTAGAGAATCATACTTTCTCTGCACCGAACTTTTTGTCATACCTATTAACAGCGAAATCAACAAAATAAATCTATCATTGAATACCTGCAGATCAAAAGGTAATAAGGATTGATAGCTTACAACGTTCCAAAGTAAATCCAGAAAGATAAGAAACGGATCGTATGATATTTTCAACGTATACTTTTAATACCGTTATGTGCACTGTAAAAGGTCATCATTGAAATGTTACATAAATGCCTCTCTGTATCAAAAGTCTCATTTTTTCCATGCATCATTCCTGTTTTGTAGAAACTTCTACATAGATGAACCGGGTATATCAGAAAAAAAATCACAATCAAAACATTTTTTTTACTCGTCATAAGAGGTCAGATTTCAAGGAGAAAAATTTAATTTCATAAACGAAACCAGGGAAAATTCCCGAAATGATCGAAAGGGTTTTCAAAAAAAACGTTTGACTTCGCGTTTCGCTTGGTTCGTGAGACCATTTTAAATTATAGATATCTGTCCCCTTATTCAGATAGATCATCACCTTGAGAATAGTCTCTTTGTAACTGACCATACAAGAATGCTTTAATCTGGATAGCTACAGATAGGGTTTGCATCACAGATCCCATTTGCATATGACTTGCCCGTTTCGGCTTTTTCTGATGAGTGTTTCATCTTTTAGAAACGATATTGTGTATTGAAATTCAGATTTGTCATTGCACCAGTACTTCATACGTCCATTAAAGAAGATAGGTTCATGGATCGAAAAGATTTTTAAAAAAAAAATAGAAAAAAAGAAAAAAAAGAGAGGTTGGTTTTTGTTCTTTTGGTCTTTAATTGTTGTTGCCCTGACGAAGCAGGAGGTTTGTAAAGAACTGCTGGGTTGCACTGTTGAAGCCGACTTCGAATGGTACGACGAACGTAAGGGTGCCCCAGTCGCTCTCGGCATTCATGGAGTCCTTTGCTTTTGCTTTGACGATGTAGGTGCCTGTCTCAGACCATGAATGTGTCACATGGATCATGGTGCCTTGAATATAAGGACCAAGCCATCCTGAGGTCGTGCTATCACCCCAGTCAACGAAATAATAGACGGTATGGCCATCAAGATCCTCTGAGACGAAATTATAGAGGTAGTCATTGCCTGGTACTCCTTCAGCAGGACCAGTGATCTCAGGGATGGTTGGTATGTTGTTATCAGTGATGGTGACCGCTAATGGATCTGACCATTTGCTTCCCGCGCCCCAGACGTCTCGTGCCCTTGCTTTTACGTTGTAGGTCCCTAGCGCTGTCCAGCTATGAGATGCAGTACCGGTCGCCCCTGAGGAGTACGGTCCAAGCCATCCGCTGGTGGTTCCGTCACCCCAGTCAAACAGGTAAAAGAGTTGTTCTCCATCTGGTTCTGTTGCTGAACTGGTGTAGGTGTACTCGACGTTCCATATCCCAAGTGTTTGACCAACAGGTTTTATCGGTTGAGTGGGTGGTTGGCTTGGGGTCGGTGATTTGAACATCTGCGCAGGGTCGCCAAAGAGCAGACAGCATTCGATCACACCACGCCAGGTCCCATAGGAATAATCCCAGTCGATCATCGGTGCCATCTGGTCCTTTGACCAGGCATGTCCGACTCCAAACTGCCAGTTGCTAAACGCCCCAGAATTATTCTCCATGTCCAGGAAATAATCCCAGAAGGCTTTGGCTTGGAACGCGCTGCTTGAATTGGTTGATTCGAACTGTCCCCAGCCATACCCGGTGTTATAGACACAGCCGAAAGCCAGCTCAACATCCGAATGGAAGAGCATAGTCTCAATGATACCATCATCACCATCATCAAAATCACCACAGTGGCATCCGTAATCATGGATGAAGAACGGTCGTGTGTTGTGATAGTCAGAAGCCCAGGAGCTTGCACCGACATCTAAGGACATTTGATTGTTCGCATGAGCAATACCACTGATAATCGTCACCAGGTCATTGTTAATCGCGGTTCGGAAGCCAGAAACCCCTTGGCCACTCCAACCAGGGTTTGGTGGTTCTTCGGTGTATTTCACGGAGAGGTTGAACTGGTTCCCAGAGTTAACCTCGTTCCAGGTCTCAAAACCATACTGGAAGCCTACCCATGTGGGGAACTGACCAGGGTCATCAGGGTTTGGTCCGAGCCAGTCATCAGTCCCTTTAATAGCACTGTAATCCACGAAGTCATCTCCCTGTGTGTTCCATCCTGTATCTCCGCCATAAAAACCTCCATTGTCAAGGTAGTCAGCATCGGTGCTTTCCGCGTAGAAGAAACTTTTGGTCAACCAGTTGGAGACATCCTGGGGCACATCACAGGTGATCCGCCCAATGTATATCTCCGCATAGAGGTCAAAGCCACTGTCTCCAGCTTCACCCCATTGAGAATCATGGTCGTTGTTGAAATCGTTATCAAGGTTGCTCCAGTAGATATCAGCATCCACGTTCCCTTCATAGACATAATGCATCTGCCGGGCAGGGATCGGGGTCGAATCAGCAGCAATCAGGATGTATCTGGTCCCCCAGTCTTCATAGGCATCCTTGCAGAACTCACGGATGTGAGCTTGCTTATCATTGAAGGGACTGGTCCCTTGGTAATCAGCACATGCGTCAATATCTTCAGCAGTCACCAGGGTACAGGAGAGTCCATCAGCCGCATGATGATCCATGAGGCTATCCCAGTTATAAGGAGTTGAACCAGTCGTATCCCAATAATCAAGCCCGTTCTGCGTCGTGGTGATAATCACATAATCATAGTTCCCACTGGGGTCACAGAGCCCGCCAGGGTACTCAAACGTCGGCATATCAGCAGTCTCGTACAGCTGCGCAATCTCAGGGTTTGAAACCAAGGATTGCACATAGGTCATATCAGCAGGATTCTTGCTATAAAACTGGTTTGGGGTACTCTGTGGTTGTAAGCTGATACTGACCGTCATCTTCGGATAAAAGACAAGGGTTCCTTGCACCGGGTTGTATTGAACCGGATTCAGGCTCAAAGAAAGAATCGCATATCCATGGGAATAGCCAACCGCATAGTCAGCATACCGGGTCGTCGGATAATACGCATCAGAGGTGTACACATTTGAGTTCATGATAAACTCATACGGCTCATCACTGCCAAAAGGAACAGACCGTTGTTGTGGGAACATGGGTTTTTGTGTCAGATCGATATCCTCTGTATTTAAAAGCACTGGTGTTCCAAGCACATTGATCCGTGAGACTGTTTTGTTCGGTGGAAGAAGCAAGGTAACGATTTTTACCGGCACCGCTGGGTCTCCTGCTGTTTTTCCTACAGTCAGACACCCTGGGAGAGTCATCGTCGTATAGTCCGCGGTTTTTGTTTGAAGGGTTGGTTCTTGAAAATCAAAGGTATAGACCATTCGACTGTTCAGGATGAGCTGATCGAGTTTGGATGCGTTTCCAACCGATGTTACTGCAGATGTCATGATCATTGCAAAGCAAATGACAAAGACGACACCTAACTTGCTTATCGTACTTTTCTGTTTTGTTCTATTCTTCATATTGTTTCCCCTATCTCTAAAATACTACTGAATATTAATGATAACACAGTATATATGCTTTACCCACCTGAAGAATGAATCGCTTTTATATACGAGAGGGGAGGGTACCTGGAGAGAATCCTAGGAAAAAGACCGTGTTTTTTAAGGATGTTAGTTTTATAAAAAAAAGTATGAAAAGAAACCTTTGCGGTGTTTTTTGCAAAGGATATTTGCTTAAGCGAAAGGCATTTTAAAAGAAAATAAATCAAAAAACACTAAGGAGAAAAAAAAGAAAAAAAAGATAGAGAGGGGAGTGAAGGATAATTCACTCCGTTGTGTTGTTGTCTTTACAGCTGCTTCAGTTGTATGTAGTACTGTTGCTGGGATTCGTACTCGAACGAGACGACGACATCGCTCATCTTTGAGTTCCCTGCTTCGTCGTAGACGATACATTGTGTGGTGTGTATCTTACCGGCTACTTCGAACTCGTAGGGTAATTCGGTGGTGTTTCCGACTAATGCGTCATCTGCGTAGAACTCAACAAGCACGATACCACTGGTTGCGTCCTCAGCGTCACATTCGAGTAACCATTTGTTCTTCATGACGTTGAGTGCTGTCGCGGTGTAGGTGTTGATGACAGGTGCGGTGGTGTCCACTTTGTATTGAGCTGTGGTTTGTACGTCTTCTACGTTTCCAGCCTTGTCGACTGAGTAGAATGAGACGGTGTGTATGCCATCACCGACGAGTGGGACTGGTGTACTGTATTCAGTCCAGTCTGCTGCGGCATCGACTTTGTAGTAGGTGTGGTTGACGCCACTTGGCCATTTACCATCGGGGTCAACTGCTGTCAAGGTCAAAACAGGGTTGCTGATATACCAGCCGTTTTGTCCCATGGTTCCGGTAATCTCTGCGGTGGTCACTGGTGGATAGATATCTGGTCTTTCGATGGTGAAGGTCATGGTCTTCTTGTCGTTGTTGGTGTGGTCATCGCCAGCAAGCATGGTCTTCATGGTGACCTTGTAGACTCCTTCTGCGGCTGCTTCGTCAAGTATGGTGATGTCCGGGAAGGTGACTGCTGCGGTGGCACCAGGTGCGAGTAGATCGGCAACGGTGACTGTGTAATCATAGATGACCGATCCATTGAACTCGATGATGGTGTTGACATCAAATCCGGTTTCATCGTAGGTGACACCAAGGTTCTTCACGATACCAGCGACTTGGTAGGTTCCTGGTGGCCAGTTGCCGCCGGGTTCCCCGCCTTCTGCTTTGCCTAAGTCGTAAGCACTATTGAGACCTTGGACAACACCATTTTGTATGTTGTTGTTGTTGCCGTCAGGTCCGGTCGCCCACATGAGGTTGCAGAGATCTGCTGGAAGTTCACTTTGGATGGAGATCCAACCAGCGGTCATCTCAACAGCCTCTGGTAAAGTAACAGACCATTTAAACTGCGAGAAACCGATGTAGTCAAGTCCCGTGTCCTCAAAGTCTGGGTCAAGGCCGATGAATGATGCGACGACTGCGCCAGGTGCTCCTGCGTTATCCTCGTAGAAGATAATATCGAAGAGCATGTCAGGGCTGCCTTCAGACCATCCGCTATTATAGATAAGCGGGAGACCCCACCATGCGACATCGCCGATCTTATCGGTAAGACCCCAGAAGTCGTCTTGGATAAGATAAACAGTGCCTGATCCGACTCCAGCGTTCTGGAAACTCCAGGATTCCTCGGGTAACCAGTATCCCTGGTGGAAGATGACTTCTCCTGCTTTGAATGGTGTATAGGAGGGCTCAGTGATGGTTGCAACGCCAACATCGTGTTCATAGCTTAAGGTGAACATCTTGCTCATGGTGTTGTCCGCTGGGTTCCCATCGGGAATCGATGAAAAGACTGAGACGCTGATATCGTCCATGAACATATTGTAACCATAGTCAGATACTGCTTCGAATCCTATGTAGTAGTATCCAGGACCGCCTAAGTAGTTGATTAAGAGACTGTAGTCCATTGTTTCTGTCTTCCAGCCGTTTGTTCCATCATACTGGTAGAATCCAGTGCCATCATACCACCAGTTTACACCATCTGCTGATAAGAGTGGATAGATTATGTCAGCAGCGTTATAGCCGGTGTTATGATTCATTTGGAATTTCATTTGGGTTGCACTGGTAAAGTCCACAGGGGCTCCAGTCTTTAATAGGTCAGCGGCGTATCCTGATGGAATATTCCAGGAATTGTATTCTGCCATGGTGGTTCCTTCTGGTGGTGTACAGGTTGGGTATAGACCAGCTGTAACTCCAAACCATTGGTCGGTTGTCGTACCATAGTTGATTATTGTCCAGCCTGGCCAGTATGCGGGTACACCCGGGGTTCCTTCATCAAATCCTTGGGTGGTTCCATCGGGGAACGTAAAGTCATCAAGACTAAGGCGTAATGCGTCAGCGCTATCACAAAAGACCGCGAACCATACTTGTTCAGAGGTTGTCATTGTATAGGTGAACTGATGCCAGAGAACATCTGCGTTATAGGTGATGTCTCCAATGACATATCCGTTAGGTCCAGTGAAATCAGCGACCGTGTTTCCTGAGGTTGAGTAGTAGATCTTGAAGTGCTCTGCGTAGTAGGTACTACCACATTTCCACCAGAATGAGAACATTCCACCGCCACCGGGGATCATTACGGGTTTTGTGACGATCCAGTCATCATTTGTTGGGTAATGGTAACCTATGCTTGCGCAGTATGATCCGGTGTGTGCACCAGTGGCATATTGTGACCATTGGATTGTATCGCCATTGACATTATAGGTAGTCCATCCGGCTGGTGGGAATACGACAGGTCCTGGAGGTACCGCTGGCACCCAGTCTTCGAAGCCGTAGTTGTAGATAGGAGTAAACCCGTTCAAGGTGACTTCAACATCAGCTTGGTAATCAATCCCCATTGCAAAGGGCAGGTCTGCTGGTGTCCATACTGGTAAGGAGACATTCAAGGTCTCTCCCGCTGCGATATCAACGGTTGTGGTCCCATCGTACTCAGGGATCAAGGTCACAAGCATGGGTGGGAAAGTTGTTCCTTCGAATCCTTCAAAGGTCCCATCGGGTAAGGTGACATCATCGACCCATATGTACCAAGCGTAGTTCCCATCGTAGAAAATAGCGCAGTACACGGTTTGTCCTTCGTATGCGGACAAGTCAAAGGATTGATAGGTGTAGGTGCTTGGAGGAGCCATGCCTGAGTAGAGCTCAGTTCCTGCAAGGAAATCATCAATGGTGTTTCCGACTGTTGAAATGTAGACATGGTAGTGGTCATCGTTGTAGGTGTATCCGTGGACCCAGAAGCTGAACACTCCGCCAGGAGCGACAACGTTTCCAGGTGTTGCAAGCCAGTCATCGTTCAGTTCTGCGGTGTACTCATAGGTACATTTTGCATTGCCAGTTCCGGTTCGTGGGCCTGTGGTATCTCGTACCCAGGTGTTTCCACCATTCGGGTTATACACTTTCCATTCGGAACCATATTCTCTCTTGCTGATGACCATGTTGACGTTTGCGCTTTGGTCGAACTGTCCGACGTTCTCAATGACTACTTCAGGTGTCTGTGGAGCAGCAAGTCCGTTGACCGGTGAGTTGATCGTGTTGACCTTCACATCGTTGAAATATCCGAAGTGCAGGCTGAATGGTTTTGCTTTGTAATCGTTGTTTGTGTTTTCATCGATGAACAGGTTTGTTGCCTCAGCTAGGTAGTTGATGTTCGTGTTCTCTACCAGACCCAGGTCTGCTGGTGTCCATTCAGGGAACGCGACTTCAATGGTCTCATCAGGGGCGATGCTTGAGATGGTGACGGTTTGGTCATAGACGTTCACCCAGCTGGTGATGGTAAATCCGACATCATCGATGTACCAACCAGGGTATTGAACGGACGAGTCACTTGCGGTTTCGAACATGATCTGGACAAGTTGTCCCTCATAGGCAGTCAGGTCGAACTCAGCTTTCTTCCAGCCGTTCCCATTTCCTGTATATGCAGCTTGACCAGTCATATAGGGGTTGGAGTTCATAAACCCAGGATAGCCGCCGACGGGTGTGATAAGCGTATAGGTGGTTCCGCCGTCGTTAGTGATCTTGACGTTACCGCCATCCCAGCTGTTCTCAAAGTTGTACCAGTGCCAGAATGAAAACGCGGCACCAGAAGGAACAATGAACGCGGGGGTGACAAGGCCACACCACATGCTTGGGGGATAGTTCCCAGCAAGGATGGTCGCCCAGAGTTTTGAACCAGAGTGAGCAGCCATTGGCCCGGAGGTTGGTGTCCCATATTCCCAGGCGTCAACCGTCTTTGGGAAATGTGTGTACCCACCATCGGTTGCCTCGAAATCCTCAAGGGTCCCGGTGATCTGCTCTTTGCCGATTTCCAACTGGATATCGACATCGTATTCGGTGTTCAATCCGCTGTTCTTCACTTTGACAACGGGGTCGATCGGTGCGGCGTTCCCAGAGGCTGGTTTCACGATACTGCTGATTGCGATATCATCATTATATTCCATTCCTACCCAAGGAACAGCGAATCCATCGACTTCCATGCCGCCTTCAAAAGAGCCGACAATGGTACATGTACCAGTGGAAATATCACAGGTTAACAATGCAGATGGGCTTCCGTCGTTGAAATACCCAGCGATGTACAGGATATCATTGTCTCGGTCATATCCCATATCCTGAGCGTAGACGAACCCATATCCCATTGGTCCGATAGCCGTGGCTGCACCTGTTGCTTTGTCAACGGAGTACAAAGTGCTATCACCAGTCCAGAGGACATCATAGGCGTACAGGTTACCAAGGATATCACAGGCTAACCCAATGAAGGTGTTTGTGACTCCATGAGCACCAATAAGGGTAGTCGCTCCAGAGCTGACATCCATGGTGTATAAACTATTGGCACTTGTGACATACCAGGTTTGGGTCGTGCCATCAAAGGCCATTCCATTGACACCAATAGAGCTTCCAATAAAGGTTTGGGCACCGGTACCAGGGTCTATTGAATACAGCCCACCGGCGTAATCACAACCATACCAGGCTCCGCCAGCGCCTTGAGATTCCATATCAGCACCACCACAGAAGTTCGGAAAGATACCGGGTGCTAACAAATCAATCGCATCAGGAGTATCAAAGGTGATAGGTCCATTAACAATACTACCACTCGGGTCATATGCGTTATACGCATAGAAATACCCTCGGCCTCCAAGCGGCGTGTGCGGTTGTGTTTTTATCAGACTAGATGCTTTCGGTGCTAACCCGTTAACTGTAGGTTGGGATTCCTTCACATCTTGTTTTGGTGTTGATGTTCCTTTTGACGGAAGTCCTGCAGATGCTGCGGTGCCTAAAAACAAGGCAGCAACCAAGACGACTGTCATTAGAAACATAGTCTTCACTAGCTTATTTTTCCATACACTATGTTTTGCTTTCATAAAATTTTACCTCGCCTTACTCTTCTTAAATGCGTATGGTCTTAATAAATGTTTCGCACCATATATATATATTAATATTTAAAATTAAATAAAAAGAATTGAAATATCACTTCTAGAGAAAGCAACAAATAGGTACCTATCATACACGTTCCTTCAACCATTATATATTAACCGTATTAGAAATCATTTTCTCACAGAAAAAAACTGTGGATTTGACGTCCATAGCCTAAAAAATCTTATGTACGGCTCTCGCTAAAAAACCCTAGTTATATAGTACAATTATTTATTATACACAAAAAGATTAAATAAAAAAAAGAAAAAAAAGGGATGAGGGTTTATTCCGCTACTTTTAAGAAAAACGGCCCGAGCAATGTAGCGGTCGCTGTTTTCTCAACATCACCGACCGTGACAAGGATATCAACCCGCCCGAACCCGAACACAAAACCTGTTTTTGCCCTTGGGCCAAACCCAGGAACAATCTTGGTAAAGGTACCGGTGCTCTCCTTTCCGAGGAAAACCATTTTTCCATTTAGAGAAATAGACCAGTCAACATTGGTCGCATCCCCTGCCCCAACGTTTTTTATCTGCGCAGAGACACCCCCAAAACTAGCGGTGATGTTCCCGATCTCAATACGAGGCACTGCAACAATGCTGATGGACGTAGGATCTGACCAATAGCTTTCTAATCCCTCACTGTCTTTGGCTTTCACTGAAATGCTGTAGTCTCCAACAAAAGCCCAGGTATGCGGTAATCCGACTGTTTCTCCAGAGGCATACGGACCAAGCCAATCGCTGACGGTATCGCCCCAGGTGACCATATAGAACACATCATTGTTCTGTGCATCGGTCGTGCGAGTCGTAAAGGTATATTCAATGTCGATTTCCCCAGTCGCAGGTCCAACGGGCGTATCAGGAATCGCTGGTGGTGTATTGACATTTGATTGACCACGCCAGATCTTAACAGACGAATCACCAAGAACATTGTATGCTTCAAAATAGTATTGCGTCATACCGCCACCACCATACTCTTGGTAGAGATAATACAAACCCATGTTGGTCATACCACCAATCGTCTCAAGATTATCCTCCCACCATGCCTTAAACATCCGTTTTTCTAAGATATCATCTTCATCCCAATAGGTGGAAGCAGAAGCACCCCAGAAAGCAATACCCCCTTTATCCGCCACGCGAAGCCAGGTTTCACCAAAACATTCAGATTCGCTAAATGGATTTGTAGAACAGGCATGGCTACAGACAAAAGGATACATCCCCAAGTTCTGAAGACCTTGTACATCACTTTGATCGTACGGGCCAGTAGCCCATCCTCCAGAATACCCATGACCAGAATAGATACAGAGGCTTCTTCCATTATTTAATGCGTTTGTAATATCTGCTGTGCTACCACCCTGCGATTCCCAAATTTTATCACAGGTATAATTATTAGGATTCAGATACGAATCAATCACAAAATTATGAGTATCTTCTGCCATCCCACCCATATCACTTGAGGCAATGAACGCTGCTTTTTTTACCCAGGAGTCGTCCTCAAAATTACCTTCCTCATAGTAAAGGGTCTTCTCAACCATCGTAGTTACTTGTTGAGCTGTAGCTGCAGAAAACCTGCTAATGATAATATCAGCAAAATAATTCCCTTGATCAATAGTCACATAATATAAATCTGTACAAGTACCACTATCTGAGCCGGTCCAAGATGGGATCTGTGCCACATCACCGACTAACAAGATATAGGCTGGTGGGACAGGCCAAGTATTATACGCATCAACGATGTAGTTTTTAATATTCTCTTTCGTCGGGCCTCCGGAAATCTCAGATGTCAATGTAACTGTGACATCGAATCCCTTTGAATCCTTCCAGTCGGCTAATGGCTGAATCGCATCAACAAACGCATCATGCACGATGATGAGATATCCTTCCTGCTTCGGCCCCATTTGCGAGGTTCCTTGTAAATCACCATAGTTAACGAAGGATGTCTCAAACAACTGTTCAAACGATGTAGTAGTATAGCGATCGATCTTCTCAGCAGTCTTCACAAGGTCGCTCCCCGAGAGGTCAATGCGTAACACACACTGGGTCATCACTCGCAGTTCACCAGACACCGGATTATATTGGACCGGGGAAACCTGCAGGAACGCGATCTGCCGACTACGTAACTCCCCAAGCGTGTTCACCGTTGCAATCGAAGTAGGCAGAGACATATCTCTTGCATAGAACGCATCATCTTTGGAAAACGGGACAGTCGCTCCCTCAATTTTTATAAGTGACGGTTGAACAGGGATCACCGAAGATGGTAGATTTAATGATGCGAGTGAAACAGTCTCCCAGGAAACCGATTCGACAATAAGCGTAGGAACCGCACCTTGCGGGATCTCAAGAAATCGAGAGATGGTCGGCAGCTGTGCTTCACCAATCACGGTAGTTACACCTTCATTAGGGAGTTGCACAGTAGCATATGTTTGTCCTGCGAGCATACGTTGACCAAACACCAGAGATGGTGGTGTAACGGTTACTGTAATGAAGGGTACGTCCCCGAAATGAAACATCGATTCTACAGTAAGAACTTCCGTTGCCGTCGAAATAGCGGCTGGATGAACCGCGCTAACACCTACAGACAGCAGGAGAATCAGCACGACACTTGCTTGAATACTTATCTTCTTTCTATTTTTCCAGTTCATTCTTCATATCCCCTAGCATGTACTCTACTATAACTAACACTAACAAAATTCCTATTTATATACATATCGACCTTATGAAAACCAAAGAAACAGATTCAACACCCTGTTTACTCCATAACAGCGTACTGTCGCCCATGGAAGATGAATTTCAACTTCTACCCTCATAAAATCATATAATTATGAGAGATTTCAAAGAAAAAACATTAAAAAAGAAAAAGAAAGAATGGATGAAAACACCTATTGCTGAATAATGACAAAAGGCCCAAGAAGGAATGCTGAAACGGTTTTTTCAGTCGTATCCGCAGATACTTCTATAGTCAGCTTGCCAAGACCAAAGAGAAATCCGGTATGAATCTGAGGACTAAACCCAGGTACTATTTTCAAAAGAGTCCCTGTCGTCTGCCGCCCGAGAAGAACCAAGCCACCCTGCAGAGAAATAGACCAGTTGACATTGACTGCATCACCAGCACCCGTGTTTGTAATCTGCACCGTCACACTCCCAAAACCACCGGTGATCTCACCGATCTCAATACGAGGAGAATCCTCGATATGAACGGTGATGGAATCAGACCATCCACTTTCAGCCCCCTCCGCATCCTTTGCTCTCACTTTCACGGTATAATTCCCGGAAGCATTCCACTGATGTGTTGCCGAAGCAGGAACACCAGAATCAAACGGACCAAGCCAGGATCCCATGGTATCGCCCCATGACCACAGGTAGTAAATCTGTTGTGATTCCGGATCAGTTGTGATGGTTGTATAGGTATAGTATTTGTTAGATCCACCAGTCGTCGGACCTTCTGGCCGAGCAGGAGTATCTGGAGGCTGGTTTTGATTCACAGCTGCAAGGTTTTCCACAGCATCGATATCAACAGCTGGTCTCGTCTCAGAGGGATTTCCGTTTCCATCATCTACGATTTTTACATACTGTGCCGAGGTAACTGAACCATTTGCTAAATCAAACTCTGCTGTCCCCATCCCAGCCCCAAGTAACACCCAAGGTCCGTCCCAATTACTTGACACATACACAAGGTATCCATCACTCGTCGCATCTCCTTCATATACCCTCAGGTCATCGGTATCGGGGAGATCGGTGATCGAATCAAGCATATCAAGGATGATATATCCACCAACTCCCAGTGATGCACAGACATCATCAGGGATTCCTAATGATGCGATCCCATCTGTCGGGTTATTCTGATAATTGTCTGAGGGAGCATAGTACGCACAGGTTGTTACCTGGTACGCATAGTACTGAGGAGAAGGATGAAGCGCAACATTTAACACAGTTGGCTCACCTGCTTCTACAACAACAGATTCTATGTTTTCCTGGAAACCATTGGCTTGAAAATGAACCGTGTAGGACCCAGGTAATAATATTTTATGGTAATCCCCGATCTCAGGGTCTGCGAAACAAGGCCAAAACGCTTCTTCAACCCAGATGGTTGCTGGGACCGGTTGACCGTTATTTGCATTGGTGACCACACCAGTCAGACCCATGTCTGCAGCATCGATGATCTCTAGCATCGCGTCCCGGTTCAGATTCCATGCTTGTTCTTCACCGGAGGATTGTACTTCAATGGTCCAGTCAATATCACCCCGACAACCGTAACTAAAATCATTACAATCACCCAAGGTCTGGTACCAATCATAACCTTCCACGACCCAATACCCATTATAGGACCCATATTGATTTGAGAGAGCGACAACTGCTGCATTATCAGCGACTGGCTGTGTCTTATAGTTCCAGATATAATTAACGATATCACCTGAGCAGTGAAACGATAATGAAAGAACAAAGTTGTTCTCAAGTGCGTTGCTTCGCATCGCACGCGTCTCTGGTTCTGAATACGGGGTTGCGCTTTCCGGCATATACCCGTAGTTCCTATTGAGGTCGACCCCATGAGCATTATATCGGGTGTCGGCCTCATGCCCATCAGGGTTCACCATGGGTATTATCCAGATCTCCCTGTTGTCAATCAGTTCGGTAATTGCAGGATCACTGCTATAATTTTGAACAAGCAGAAGCGCAAGATTCAGGGGTAACTCAGCGGACATATATTCGTTCCCATGATGAAGACCACAGATACGCACCTCAGGTTCGTTTTCCTCATTATCAGGATTATCAGTGATTTTTAAGCCCCAGAGAACCCTGCCTTGCACACTCTGTCCTATTTCATATAAACGAGCAATTTCAGGGTAGGTACTTGCGATGGTTTGAAGCTCAGTTGTCATCTGAGCATATGAATGGAAATCCCGTTCAAACTCAGAGGAACGCTTCCACCCATGTGCTTTTGCGACAACATCAGGTACAATCTCTGGTGAAAAGTTCATCGATGACAGCCATGCGAATTCCTCTTCTGAAACAAGCACAACGACTGAAGTTCTTGATCGGTTCACCTCAAGGATGGTGATCCTCTTCTGAATAACGTCAGTAAGAGTCGTTGGGTCTGAGAGAGGAACGGTAACAACAATAGATGGTAACGAATGGTTCGTAATTTCTTGTGCTGCGAGAAATCCTCCAAGAACTACGGAGAGAATCAATGTGAAAAAAATGCATAACGTATAGCCTTTCTTCGATATAGGAATTCTATTCTTCATATACTATTATCCCCCAAACGGTTAATGGAAACGTAGTTATTAATTTTTATTGTCGTTCCGAATTATACGAAGAACATTATTGATAGGAGACATTCTTCTGAGTCGGAACGCAGCAGGAAACCTCAGTGCGAGGTTATCTGCATTATTATATCTCTACTACTCTATATAGTATACAGAGAACCCCCATATATAAATATCGTTCTTCTTATCTGTTATACATCATATATATCGTCTGCATATTTTTCTTCTATTGCATCCGTTAACTTTTTCTATATCATTGAATTAGGTTGAACTTAAGGCTTACATTAAATAAAAAAAAAGATATCGAAGTGATTAGAGGCGAGGCTGGTGTAAGATTCGCTGGACACATTCCTTTAATTTCATGATATCGAAGGGTTTCACGATATAGTCATCTGATGCGAGGTGACCGATCCCAACGCTCATTTCATCTCCTTTCGCAGTGAGAAAAACAATCGGGACATCACGCCATCGATCATTTTGTTTTATACGAGCGGCAACATCCCATCCGCTCATCCCAGGCATCATGATATCTAGCAAGATAAGGTCTGGGAGTGTTGTATCTTGTTGTAATATTTGGAGACATTTTTCTCCACTGTCGGCACTAATGACACGATATTCTCCTGTTGTGTCCTCTAAGACTTGTTTGACTGAGACGACAGTATCTGAATAATCATCAACAACAAGTATTGTTTTTACCATCCGCTCCAATCAACTCTTATTAAGTATATAAAATTAATCATATTTTTCCCTATGTTCGAAACGTTCATCTGTTTTTTGTTTCAAAAAAAGAGACATTCTTGAAAAATCAGAAATGAAGTATCATTAATATTTTACGAAAGCAAGACATTTAAAGAAGATTACTATTATGTATGGCGGAGATGGAAACCACTCGAATAAACCACCATAAGAGGGATGAGATGGGATCTTATGCTGGATACTGCTGATGTTACTCAACAATTCATAGAGACAATAATCGAAATCATTGGAAGAAAAACATCAGTTGAATATGCAGCGATAATCATACGTAATCTTCTAAAAAAACTTCAACCAGCGTATCCATTTTTACGAGATATTGAAATCAAAAATACTCGTTCCGTAGAAATGGAAGGAACAGTTTCAGTAAAAGATGAACTTAATGCGATTCCGCCCAAAGTTGTTGGACGTGCGTTAAAGGATCTCGTAACAAAAATAATGAACTCTTTGGGAAAAACCGCAGGATATTTTTTTATTCGAGAAACACGGGAAAAAATTGGTATCGAATATGATACGATACTCCTGAAGACGATGGATGTCGATTTAACGCTTATGCAGTCAACAATTATCGTAGAGAACAAATCAATAAATGTCTTAGAAATCCAAAAATCTGATGTCATGAGACGATTTTTAAAAGTACTTATGGAAACAGTTGAGAAACAAACCTCGAAATCTTTTGCCATATCTTTCCTCCAGCAACATCTCGATACATTACAAAATCAGTATCCTTTCCTCACCTCCATTCTTGTTAATGATATTCGCTATACCTTAGGACCGGAAGAGATAGTCGTCCAACCGGCGGTTAACTCAATCGAACCTCAAAATCTTGGACGAGCGATGACGTCAATTCTCCAAGAGACAGAAAAAACACTCTCAGATCTTGGTCGGAACTCCATTGCAAATGATATGAAAACACACCTGACTATCGAATATCTGGCTAAACTAAAAGAGATGGGTGTCACAATTACACCGCAAGGGATTGGGTATTCTGCTGTATTTTCACATGTAATCAAAACAATAATTGACATCCTAGGAAAAACGAGTTCTGAGAATTATGCGATTCTTGTTGTAAATTCGTTTCTTCGAAAAATTGACACCAAGTATGACTTCCTCAAACTCATAAGCGTAGAACCGGCTGCAAACGAAGGAGAACTGTATCATATTATCATTGGTGATAAAATTCATACAATAAGTGAAACCGATGCACGACGAGCAATCCAACAACTTCTTGGAAGTATTATAGAATCCTTAGGAGAAAAAATCAGGGATGAGTTCATCGAACAATTCAAAAATTCACTTGATAAAAAATATCTTTCAAGAATAGAAGAGATGGGTGTCAATTTCCATATGATCGAATTACATGAGGCGATGTTGAATAGAATGGAATAAAAATAATGTTTCAGATGAATTATAACAAATTTGATATGAAAATATTCATGAAGAAATGAAAGCCAGATGATCGAAAGGCATGAAAAAATGAAAACAGCGCAACTCTTAAAAAATATTCTTCAAAATTCTTCTAAAGGTATCAGTGGAGGGACAAAAAAACCATGAAGGAACCATTTGATCTGAAGAAATACATCATGGGTCGAATAAACGTTAAACTCACATTATTATTTCTCCTCGTTGGTCTTGTCGCCCCCGGAATTGGCATTGGTTATTTTTATTTAATTTCGAATTCGTTTCTCATTGAGAACTCTGAATTTTTTAAACAACAACAAATGCTCTTGAACGCTTCTGCACTTCTCATCATTGTGCTCATTGCAGTCAACACCATGCTCATTGGATTTTTAATATCCCGCTCCTTTTCCAAACCAATTCACGACCTTTACAAAGCAGCACAAGAGCTGGAAAAAGGCAATTTCAAAATCAGAACGATTATACAAACAAATGACGAACTGACCCAACTTAGCGATGCTTTGAATCGCAGTGCTCTTGCGTTAAGTAAAATGGAAGAAGAACGAGCCAATCTGGATAAATCAAAATCAGAGTTCCTCAGCATCACCTCGCATGAACTTCGAACTCCGATCACACCCCTCAAAGCACAACTCCAGATGATGCAACAAGAGTATTTCGGAAAACTCACAGACAAACAAAAAGAAAGCCTTACGATAATCCTCAGAAATACAGAACGACTCAATAAAATCATCGAAGATTTCCTTGAGATTTCTCGCATCGAAGCTGCACGACTGAAATTTGTGTTCAGAAAAACAAGTTTAGATGAGACTGCCAAGGAGACGATAGAATTCATGACCGGATTTGCAAGAGAAAAAAACATTTCTCTAGTTTCAAAAATTGGTCAACTTCCTATCATCGAGATAGATTCTGATCGGATGAGCCAGGTGTTACGAAACCTGGTTCATAACGCTATTAAATTTTCTCCATCAGGTAGCACCATCGAAATCAACGCTGAATTACAACAAGATTTTATCAGATTTGGTGTAAAAGATCAAGGGATAGGATTGAACACTGAAGACCAAATCCGCGTGTTCGAGCCATTTTACCAAGTAGAAGGTTCACTGAGCAGAAACTATGGAGGAACCGGACTGGGACTAACAATTTGTCGAGGAATCATCGAGGCACAACAAGGAAAAATATGGGTCGAGAGCAAACCTGGATTTGGTAGTACATTCTATTTCACGGTTCCAATTACACCAATATACGATATCGAACCAATCAAAGTTCTTTTCTCCCAGAAAGGCGAAACCGAAAAGAAAATACGAAATGAACTAATGAATGTACTAGGACCAATGGGTGACATCGAGTTTAATGATCTGAAAAATAAACATTCTCTGAACAAAGAAAACCTCATTGAATATGTCAGTTCATTGGAAAATCAAAAAATTCTCCATCATTCACATGCAGATGAACTGAAAAAAAATATTGGAAAAATCTTTGGAGAAGAGAACCGAAAAAAAGAAAATGAAAAAACAGATAAAGAAATGAGAGGATTACTAAAGGTGAAAGAATGAGATTACGATGGTTATTGACGATAATGTGCCTGATGATATCATTAATACCAATAGCGATGATCACTGGATTACAAGGCATAGAAATCATGTCCTTATTCCTTGGTCTGATTCTGTTAATCACTCTTACTGTTGCATTTTTCGTATCGTATTTTATCTCTATGCCTCTTGTGAAATTAACAAAAAACATTAATGAAATCAGCAAAGGCAATTTGGATGTTGAACTGGAAAAAAGTGAGATTTATGAGATTAATACACTGACAGAATCCTTAGACCGCGTCATGGCAAGCCTGAAACTTGCTATCAACAAAGTCGGAGTCAAAAAAGATGAGATTTTTCAAGATGCTGTAAAAGCAAAAGAAGACGCAGAAGCCAAGTACGAGATCCTCTTAAAAAAAATAGATGGATGGATCTGGGAAATCGATGAAAAAGGAATCTGTACCAAATGCTCAGCGAAAATCACTGGAACCTTAGGGTACTCACCTAAGCAGATAATTGGACAGGAGATTTTTAGATTTTTATCACCTGAAGATGGGAACAAGTTTAAAGACATGATGTTTGTAATCTCACAAAAGAAGACAGAAATCGCCAATAAATTAGATTTGCACTGGATGAATCAAGACAACACGCATAAAGTGTGGGTGCGCTCGTTTTGTATTCCTGTGTTCAATAGCATAGGGGACTTCCAGGGTCTCCGCTGTTTTAGTAGAGATGCAACAGAATATCAAGTTGCTGAAAGAAAGATAAACGAACTGGAAAACAGATTGAGTGAAACATATAAACAACTCCATGAAGTCTTGCAGCAACCAAAGCAAAAAACCCTCATAGAACCAGACATAATCACGACAACGGAACAGGAGTTTGATTATATGATCCTATTTGATGAAGATGCGAAAATAATTGATTGTACGAATGATATCCAAAAAAGACTTGGGTTTACCAAAGAAGAGATGCTCACCCTTACTTTTGCTGACGTCGTCTATCTTGAGTCATATAAGGAAGTCAAAGCAAGTTTAGATGAGATTAAGAAACAGGGTAGTACTCAAATAAAAAGCATCCATAAGAAAAAAGACGGATCATCAGTGTTTGTCAGTGAACATATCACGTATCTGAAGGAACGTAATATGTTTATTTGTATGGTGAAACAGGATAAACTGTAATAGCTGATTGACGGAAATTACCCCCTCTGTTATTAATACATCCTCTTCTTAGAAAACCATCAACTATTTATGTGAATTTCTTATCTGGTGTCTTGAGAATATGATAATAAAATCATCACAGCGTGCACAAGGGGTAGAATATGCGATTCGAGATGTCCTAATCCCCGCCAAACAACTAGAAAAGAAAGGAATAACGATTTTAAAGCTGAATATCGGTGATCCAAACGCCTATGATTTCGATACACCTCAGCACATCAAAGATGCGTTATACAAATCAGCAAATGAGCAGCACAATGGGTATGCACCATCAGAGGGTTTTCTGGAGTTACGCAAGGCAATCATCGAGCGGGAAAAAACAAGAAATAATGTGTCTTACGATCCTGATGATATCTGTGTGACGACCGGAGTTACTGAAGGTCTGCAAATGCTTCTGAATGCATCGTTAGACCCAAAGGACCAATTGTTGATACCAGGGCCAACCTATCCACAATACAATGTGATAACAAAATTTGCTGATGCAGAACCTATCCCGTATCATTGTATTGAGAAGGAAAACTGGCAGCCTGATGTCGATGATATCCGTCAAAAGATTACACAACGCACCAAAGGAATCGTGCTAATAAACCCAAATAATCCGACGGGTGCGTTGTATTCAAAGAAGGTGTTAAAAGAAATAATCGATATCGCTGGTGAACATAACATCATGGTCATCTCTGATGAGATCTATGATGATTTAACTTTTGATGGCAGACAATATGCGACCGCGTCGCTTACAAAAGATGTCCCTATTATCACGTTTAATGGGTTTTCGAAAGTATACATCATGCCTGGGTGGCGTATCGGATATACGATGTTCAAACATAATGGAGAACTTGATGAGATACAAGAAGCGTTCATGCGGATTGCTCGATCACGTCTCTGCGCGAACTCTGTCTGTCAGTATGCTTGTATCCAAGCATTGCGTGGACCACAAGACCATATTGAGAAAGTCAATGACAAATTACGGCAACGACGTGATTTTTCATACAAACGCCTCAACGAAATTGAAGGTATCTCCACTGCAAAACCAGATGGTGCGTTTTACATATTCCCAAAAATAGAGGCGATGGGCAAAGGACCTTGGAAAAACGATAAGGAGTTCGTCCTGGACCTCTTGCAAGAAGCACATGTGTTGACGGTCAATGGATCAGGGTTCTGTGCGACATACGGAAAAGATCATTTCCGAGCAGTCATTCTCCCACCGATGGAAACGTTGGAAAAAGCGTTTGATGCAATGGAACTGTTCATGAAAAAGAGGTTGAAACAACAATATAGCGTCCAATCGAATTCGTAAAACAAAATTTTTCCTCATAAATAAGAATATAAATTACAAAGAGATTCTCTTTTGTGAGGTAAAATGATGGAGGAAAAAGAGCCTAACATTCTGAATAGCCCAAAACTAATTGAATACAAAGCGATGGAAACTAAGTTGTATGGAGAGCTGATGAAGGCATGTCGTTTTTATCATAACAAGCTTACACTCATCTCAATTTTAGGTATATTGGAATTGGTTAGCCAAGAAATTAAGGATTTAGACAAGACGGATTTTAAAAACGTTGATGATGAAATAATCAGCAACCGAGACTTATTAAACCGGTTGATATAACAATTTTTCACTTGTCATGGTACTGCTCTTTTTTCCTCCGTGGTTTGTCCTAGAATAGGTTAGATACTGAGATACATATATGTATATATTTATGTATATTTTATATCTTTAGGCCGTTCCAAGTAATTCATCAAAAGATTAATGAGTAATCGAAGGTTAAAGACCTACAACGGAACCATATGATCATCGCTCAGCTCAGCATCGCGCCACTAGGAAAAGGAACGAGCGTCAGTACCTATGTAAAAATCGTCATAGAAATCTTAAAAAAAGAACACGCAACATTCCAAACCAACCCCATGGCAACCGTGATTGAAACAAAAGATTTAACAACACTGTTCAAAATCATCCAAAAAGCACATCAAGCGGTCATTGACGCGGGAGCAGAACGCATCATCACCGAGATAAAAATCGATGATCGACGAGATAAACAAGCGACAATGAATTCCAAACTTCAATCCCTCAAATAACCAATGTAATAAAGGGTTTCAAAACAGTTATATGGGACATCTTCATTTCGAGTTGCGGGAAGGTACTATTGTGTCATCAAAATCCTTAGTTGAAATATGTTTTCACGGCCGAGGCGGACAAGGTGCGGTTACCGCTGCAAACCTTCTTGCAAGCGCAGCTCTACAAGATGGAAATAAAGGGGTACAAGCGTTCCCTCTTTTTGGTGCAGAACGACGTGGTGCACCGGTGAAAGCATTTGCTAGAATCTCCGATGAAGAAATCAACCTGCGAAGCGAAATCTACAACCCAGATATTGTCATTGTTCTAGACGAAAGCATCATGGAAATCGTCGATGTCTTAAAAGGAGTTAAAAACGACGGAAAATTACTTATAAACACGAGAAAAAAACCCAATGATTTTAAGTTTTCTCAGCAGTACCATGTCGCGACTGTCGATGCAACCGGTATCGCCCTCAAATACGATATCCTCGTCGGAGGAATCCCTGTGGTCAATACCCCGATTCTTGGTTCAGTACCAAAAATTCTCAATCGAGTGACACTCCAGTCGATACAACAAGCAATCAATAGTAAATGGACTACAAAAAAAGAGCTAGGAGATCGAAACGTAAAAGCAACACAAGACGCATTCGACCAAACAGAGGTGAACTTTTGAAGAAATACCCAGTTGAGACGAGTCTATCCTACCCGAAAAAAGGTGCGATGGGAAAAACCGGGAGCTGGCGGGTGTTCAAGCCAATTCTTGACAAAAAAAAATGCGTGAAATGCTTACGCTGCTGGATCTTTTGTCCTGAAGGCAGCATCCATCGTGAGAAGGACGACTCTGTTAGTATTGATTATGATTTCTGCAAAGGATGTGGTGTCTGTGCCAATGAATGTAACGTAAAAGCGATCATCATGGAACGAGAGGAGGCAAATAAAAAATGACGATTATGATGGATACCGGCAATCGCATCGCAGCGAAAGCAGCAGTGATGGCCAGACCAGAAGTCGTCGCAGCATACCCAATCACGCCGCAGACGACCCTCGTAGAAGCAATCGCTGAATACGTTGCACGGGGAGAATACAAAGGAGATTACATCTGTGTCGAAAGTGAACATTCTGCGATGTGCGCATGCATCGGAGCAAGCGCTGCAGGTTCACGGACGTTTACCGCAACCTCATCCCATGGGCTGTTGCTGATGCATGAGATGCTCCACTGGGCTGCTCTCGCACGACTCCCCATCGTCATGTGCAATATCAACCGAGTCATCGGACCAGGATGGAACATCTGGGTCGATGAGAACGACTCGATTTCACAACGTGACACGGGTTGGATCCAATTTTATTGCAGTAGTAACCAGGAAATTTATGATACAGTCATCCAGGCATTCAAACTCGCAGAACATCAAAAAGTCATACTTCCCGTAATGGTGAATCTAAATGCCTTTATTCTGTCTCATACATCCATGCCTGCGGATATCCCAGAACAACAGACAGTCGATGATTTCCTAGGAAAGTACGTTCCACACTGGAAACTTGATATTGACAACCCAACGACTTTTGGCAACATCATCGGCCCTGCATATTACTATAAAATACGACGAGCGATGCAAGAGGCACAACAGAACGCAAAACAACTGATCCCAAAGATAGCAAAAGAATGGAAGAAAGCCTCAGGGTATTTCCACGGTGATCTTTTCGAATATTACAAATGCGAAGGCGCAGAACATATTCTTTTATCAATGGGTGCGATTGGTGCAGAAAGTAAAATCGCAATTGATGAAATGCAAAAAGCCGGTCTGAAAATTGGTCTGGCTCGAGTGCGGGTGATACGACCGTTTCCTACAGAGGAAATCATTAAATTAGGGAAACAAGCGGACCTCATCGTTATCGACCGAAATATCTCCGTTGGCTTGGAAGGTGCGCTCTTTAACGAGGTAAAAGCAGCATTATATGGCGAATCAGACGCCAAAGCCACTGGTTTTATCGCAGGACTTGGAGGAAAAGATGTGACCTATAAGGACATTGAAACCATGTGCAGAAAAGCGATGAAAGGATCCGCAAAAGCACAAGAATGGTACGGGATGGAGGACTGAAGAATGGCGTTAAAAGATTATCCAGTCGACGAATGCCTTTTACAAGGTAATGCATCATGCCCAGGATGTCCAGCGACCATCGGATTACGTCTGGTGTTAAAAGCATTAGGCAGAAAGACAATCATGGTCGTTCCAGCGTGTTGTACTGCAGTCATCGAAAGCCTCTACCCACATACATCCTTCGATATCCCAGTCATGAATATCGCGTTTGAAGCAGCAGCCGCAGGTGCATCTGGAGTGGAAGCAGCGTTACGCCAACAGGGCCGAACTGACATCACAGTAGCTGCCTGGGCTGGAGACGGCGGGACCTATGATATCGGCATCCAAGCACTCTCCGGTGCCCTCGAACGAAGAACCAATTTTATTTACATCTGTTACAACAATCAAATCTATTCGAACACCGGCATTCAACGCAGCGGAGCAACCCCCTATGCCGCATGGACGACAACGACAGTCAGTGGGAAAAACGAGTTTCGAAAAGAGATGGGAGAAATCATCCTAGCACACCATATCCCCTACGCAGCACAAACCTGCATCAGCTACCCAGATGACGTCATAAATAAAATTACAAAAGCAAAAAACATACAAGGCCCGAAATACATAGAAATTCTTGCTCCATGCCCACCCGGCTGGCGATTCAGCATGGATAAAACCGTGGAAATGGGCAGATTGGCAGTCGACTCAGGTGCTTGGTCCTTATGGGAATGTGAAAATGACGTGATGACCTTCAACGGCAAAAGCAAACTGATTTTAGAAAAAAAGGTCCAACGCAAACCCGTGGAAGAATGGATAAAATATCAAGGAAGGTTCAGCCATCTTTTCAAACCAAAACGGGATGAGGAGCGGCTCAAAGCAATCGAAGACTACATCGATAAACTCTGGGAACGCTACCGGAAGTGTTATACAGATAAATAAATCACCAAGAAAACACCTGAGAGAGATGAGATTATTTTTCCTGAAGAATCCGTGCTCCTTTCTCATCAATAGTACAACAAAAAACCTTTCCGTACGCGGAAAGAATTTTACAAAGAGCTGGTGAATCTCCCATAGCATATACAGAGTTACCTAACATACACATACTTGCCATCCCATGAGTATTTGCTTTCTCAATTGCTTGAAGCACAATCCTATCAGCGATATTGATTTTTCTGGTAAACTCCCAGGCAAGAGAAAAAAGACGCTCAAGCGAAGGTTTCTCCAAGAGTTTTTTTGTGCAATACCGCCCGTACGATGCTATCTCTTGAACCTTTGTTGAATCCGTAAGTATTGTTTTTGTCTCAATTTTTTTCCCAATCACACATAACACGATATCATAGTTACCCGGGATATGCTCAAGCATCCCCCACGGTGGAAGACCTGCTTTTCGTCGGATCTCTATTCCACCAAAACTACTAGCGATCACATCACCAAGTCCAGTATGCAACTGGACTTCAGCATAATGCGCAGCTTTAATCGCATCGTCCCGTGGAAGATCGAGTAGATCCGCTAACGCAAGGGTCGAACTTAACGCACCCGCAGCACTCATACCAAAGCCCTGGCTCACCGGCAAATCCAGCAATGTATTGACAGTAATCCTCAAAGAGGTATCACCCACAAGATAACGCAAAGCCGATGTCGTGACCGGTGCATTCGATGGTTTTCCATTGATTTGAACAGTAACAGTCTGATGAAGCGCAGGTTGTATGAACACCTGACTAATCGCACCTAATGAAAGAGAAAATCCTGCTCCACAAGACCCAGAGCGGTCCAAATCCTGCTCAGAATACACCGGTTCAAAAAACGCAGAAATATGCCCTGGAGCAAACGCAATTCCCTTCATAGGCCTCCTGTTCCATTACCGTAGCAAATCCAGGATAACAGAAGCAAGCTCTTCTTTTTTTCCTTTTTTCCAGGTGCTTTTTCCTCTTTTTGTGAGAAGAAGGATCTCGTTCGAATCCCCACCAAATCCCGCAAGAGTATTACCAATGGCAGCATCAAGACGGAATTTGGTGAGCAACTGCTGTGTTCTTCTCGTGACATCTTTCTTTTTTTCTTCTGTTTTAAATGCAACGATTTTTGCATGAGGGATCAATAACCGCAAGGTCTCAAGAACAACTGGTGCTTGAACACAATCTATAGCAAATGATTGCTTTCCTGAAGGGATTTTCCCCGTCTGTTTCTTTGGGATATAATTCGCAATCGCTGCACAGACGATAACGCCATCAAACTCTTTAGCATCCTTGCTCTTCAGTAATACGAAAAGATCATGGACAGTCTCGAAACGTTTTACCGCAACAAATGAAGGAACAGGCTCCTGGGCATACCCATACCAGAGTTCAACATCTGCGCCTCTTTCGAACGCATCGATGCTTAAAGCGACTGCTGTTTTCCCTGAACTCCGATTTGTCAGCACCCGGATATCATCGATTGGCTCAGCAGTCGCACCACCGATGATAAGGATTTTTTTCTTCTGCAAATCTCGCTTCCCAATCGTCCGAATCACGGTCTTAACGATCTCTTGAATCTCAGGAGATTTCGCTTTGTTCCCAGAGATAAACGGATCGAGAAACAACACACCATGCTCTTTGCAAATATCAATATTTTTTTGAACAATTTTATGGTCGTACATGGACAGATGCATGGCGGGCACAAGAAGAATCGGCACACCAGAGCCTATCGCAGTGGTCGCACAGGTGGTGACCGGTGTATCATCAATCCCACGAGCAATCTTTGAAATTGTGTTCGCGGTACATGGTGATATCAAAAGGAGATCCACCGGGTCTTGAACCAAACCACACCAGGAGACATGCTCCGTCTGACCAGACAGTTGAATCACAGGTTTATGACCCGTAGCAAATTCTACGGCATCCGGATGAATAATGCGTGTTGCTGAAGGAGTCATCACAGGATAGACGGTCGCTCCATGTCGGATAAGTTCCCGTGCGAGTTTCACACACTCGACTGCGGCGATACTACCGGTTATCCCAAGAACAATACGTTTGTGGAGAAGTTTGTTGTTTTTCTTCCCACGTAATTCCTCAGCAGGATGCATTTCATCACAATTCTTTTATCGTACGACTAGCACAGATCTGCTCGCATGTCGTACTACTTTATCCGTGACACTTCCAAGTAAAAATCTTCCCTCTTTTCCGTATCCCTTATACCCGATGAGGATAATGTCGCTATCATACTTTTTTGCCACAAGCAGGATTTCATCAGCAGGGTCACCTGCTTCAACAGCGACATCCACTTTCCCAATTTTTCCCTCGAGTTCTTTTGCAAGTTTCCCAAGGTTTTCCATAGCCTTTTCTTTAAAAGTCCCAGGGGTTACTACCGTACTTAAATCAATGGTTGGTAGCAGCATGTTTGTGAATGTCGATTCAACTAACGCAGCAGGAATCACCGTAAGCAAGACGAGTTCATCATCTGGAGTCGAACATTGGACTGCTACATCTATTGCTTTCGTTGATGCTTCTGATCCATCATAGGCGACGAGTAATCGTTTCATAATTCACCACAGTGCTGCTAGTAATGAGGAACTGACTAAAAAAGATTTTGCATTCCATCCAATATCCAAAGCGATACGCTCTGATGAAAAACCTTTTCGTCTGATTTACTACTGGATTGCGAAGATTGAATTATTTACAGAGATACATCAGAAAATCAGACAGCGGCAAACCATCATTCCACCGCATAATAAAATTTCCACTTTTACTCCGGCTTAATTTTGGGAGCCGATTGTGGAGGATCTTCGCTCGTCCCTCCAGCTGAGAAATCTCCATAGAAAAAAGACGCCAACAATCACCACCATGGCCTTTCAAGCGAAAACCATAGACCGGCAAGGTCTTTGTTATTTCACATTCCCGTTGCATTTTTTCAGCCTGTCGTTGCAACTTCCCATCCACACTACTGAAATGTAACGTGTCAACAGTACTAGACTTAATCTCCATGAGAAAAGAGATATCACCTCTCAAAGCAACCAAGTCAACACCAAAAGATCCTGCAGCACGAACCACAATGAACGGTTTCTGTTTAGTAAGATAGTAATTTCCTTTCTCCAATGCCGAACATGTCTTTGTCATCTTCGAAAGAACTTTTTCATCGCCCTCAAGGATCCCTTTTAATTCTCGTTCGTAAACACTGCTCATATGAAAAAGGTAAAATACCTCGTAATGTTTTAATGTTTGGGATTGGATCTTTCAATCAGTCAATAATTTGGTGGATAGCATATGAACAAAGATGTTCTGGTCAAAGAGGTCATGAAGGCAAAACCAGTGTTTGTACAACCATTTGCAACCGTACTGGAAGCAGCACAAAGCATGAAAGCGAACAATATCGGTAATGTGATTGTCTCTGAGGTAAACCACCCGATCGGGATTCTTACAGAAAGCGATATTATAAAAAAAGTAGTCTGTGAAGGCAAAAACGCCCAGGATGTGACCGTCGAAGAAGTCATGAGCAGTCCTATTATTATCGCAGAACCATACATCTCCCTGCAAGAAGCGCTGAAGATTATGGGGAAGTGTAATATTAGAAGACTTCCCATCGTTGAAAACAATGAACTCGTTGGGATCATCACACAACGCGATATCTCTCGACTCTCACCTGCATTAAATGAAATTTCTCACGAATGGTCCAATATCGATACAAAAGACGAAGAATATCTACAGAGCCAGACGTTTTCAGGAAAATGCGAAGATTGCAATCTCTTATCAACGAGTCTAAAAAGTATCGATGGCCGCCTGCTTTGTGACGACTGTATTGATGGATTAAAATATGAATAACATTTTTTAAAAAAAAAGAGAACAGGAGGAAAACGGTAATGAAAGTAAAAGAAATAATGACGACAAAGATAATTACAGTAGATAAAGATGATAGCCTTAAGCTTGTTCTGGATCTGATGAAAAAGCATGACATCACGAAGATTCCGGTGACTGAAGAAAAAAAATTTTTTGGTCTTGTGACTGACAACATAATAGCCTATAAACTTGGTTCGATACGCAAACGAGGAATCACAGCATCCCGACTCCATGCATCATCGGTCACTGAAAAGGAGGTCCACGTAATTTCACCAGAGGAAGACGTAAAAAACATTTTAAAATCTGTTGGAGAACCAGGTCCAACGATGTTGCCTGTCGTCGAAAAAGAAAAGTTGGTTGGGGTTGTGACAAAAGCAGATTTATTACCGTTGGTCACCTGTAAAAATCAACTTCATTCGATTATGCAAAAAAAAGTCTATGCGGTCAGTCTCGATGACCGGGTGATCCATGCGCGACGGGTGATGATTACCAACAATATTGCACGTCTGCCTGTTCTTGAGCAAAAAAAATTAGTAGGAATCATCTCGGATATTGAGATAGCATTAGCGTTCGCATCGTTAAAAAAATCGTTTTCCTTAGGCAGACAGAAACATCATCTTGATGAGCTCCTTGTCAAGGATGCCATGCGATCCCCGGTTGTGTGGTCCAACCCGTCGATAAGTATTCATGATGCGGCACAATTGATGTTAAAAGAGAATATCGGTGCTTTACCACTATTGGAAAACGATAAGCTTGTTGGGATGGTGACCAGGACCGATTTAATAAAGACTATCGTGATGTAAAAAGGTTAAAGTAACCAAGACGATTCACTATTACATGGCGTATCAAATTCCGTCCGATGATGATATCCTCGGTGCGGTGGAAAAGGTTTTTCAGAAGTATCATACAGTAACGTCACAACATTTATTAAAAAAATTTGTCGAAAATGAATTTCTAAGTAAGAAAAAGCAGTTTCATGTAAGCGAAACCCGTTTACGCACTCTTGTTCTCAATAGCGGGTTGGTGGATGTTGAGATTCATTCTAGAGAAGGTGACCCGGATAAGATTCTGCATAAATGTCCGGTCTGCGGAGGTCCCTTACAACGGGTAAAAAATCAAACCATTTATGGTGGTGAAGTTACCATAGAGTTTCGATGTGACCGGTGTGGATACTGGACGGGGAAGAAAAAAAAGATTCCGACGCTCTACGTCTTTCATCTGAAATAAAAAGAGGACGTTATGATTGTTTTTTACGTTCGGTGATTTCTCGTTCTAAACTGTTGATTTCACTTTCCAGTTGCATCAGACCCAGGTCTACCCCCATGTCCCTCATGATAGTGAGATATTCATCGCTGAGCTTATTGCGTATTTCTTTTATGAAAAAATGACCGGCGTTCTCCCCAAGAGACCGATTCATCGAATCGATAATGGAATGAAGCGCTTTCCCTAACTCTGTTGGTGGTACGGTATTGATATCAGACATGACGCTGATAATATCACCGGATTGTTCGTTGTAGAAATCGTCGTTGATTTGAATATGTTTGAGAAACCTATATTGAGTTTCCAATCGTTTTATGAGTTCTTCCATGGTCATAATCGTATACGGAAGATCAGTTTTCCTACTACAGATTGATATCAATGTTCGTAGGACATTCATCATGATCTCGGATTTTTTTGGTACTGGCATATCCCATCTCGCTATGTTTGCTTCGATTCCTTTTCCGAAGTAACGAACATCAATGATAGTTCATATCTATTAAAACTTTTTGTGAAAATATCTTTTAAAAATGATCATCGACTTTTATCGAAACATATAAATGTTGATGCACCATATCTTTTTTTAGAAAATCAGGAGGGATGAGTAAGCATGAAAAAAGTCTTATTAAGTATAGTAGCAGTTGTTCTTTGTATCACTTCCGCCTTAAGTGGCTGTCAAGACACAAGCAGTGTCAAAACACAAGGGAGACCTCAAAACGTGTATCTTGATTCGACCATTGTTGAATTTGTCAATGTGTCTTATGAAGAAAGCACTAATAAAAAAGGAGACATTGAATCAGTTACCGTCGGTTGGCTGTTTCATAACATCGCAGGAAAACTGATTAGTGCCAAGATAGATGTTAAATTTTATAATAAAGATGATCTCCTCATATACAATGAAACAAAATATCTCCGTAATATACCCGCAGGGTACACCGAACAATCATTCCAACTCGCAAATAAAGTTACCTATGGCGGAACTGGTGTCGCGTTCGTTGATCATGTGGTTATCTCCGTTACCGAAATATAACTCTGAATCAACCTCTCTTTACGGGAACGTAGGTTAAAACATTTCGTTATTTTCTTATTTGTTTGATGAACAACAGAGCAAGAATCGCGATTAGAACAATCATTACTTCAAAACCAGGTGTTGAGGGTTTCGCAGTATCATTTCCGATATGCAGTGGATAGATATAAGAATCAGAGTTATACTGAGTGACCAACACATTTGGGGACGATGGCTGAAAGCTGATATTCAGAGGTATGTCGCCAGAAAGAGACGTTGGCCAATTTTCAAAGACAAAGGTTTTCTCTTCATCCGGCTTTAATGAATAATCCTCAGGTTGGAAAATGAGGCTCGCATTCAGTCCAGGTTGAGGATCCTTGAGTTTGACAGTGATGTTTACAGAGTTTATATCACCGGTGTTATGTACAATCGCAGTAATTCTATATTCTCGTATGGTCGTTGTTCCGACCGGAGGACGTGTTTGAGTTAATTGTACAGCGACGTCCTTGATAGAGACGTTCGCCTGTTGGGCTGTACATAACGGGTTTAAAAAAAGAAAAAGGCCTAGGTTGACAAAGAGAAGAAAATATATCACTATCGTTTTTAACTTCATAGCTCTCTCACTGCTGCCTGAAATCAGAAGTAATATATATAAACTTCATCCTAGAACAGTATTTTTTTCTGAAATGAAACCTTTTGATACGTTGAATTAATTCTTTATACCGTCAAAAGATTCATTTCAATAAAAAAGTAAAAGACAAGGATGGTACATAACCGTTGTTGGAACTGCGAGGGATACGAAAAGGTATTGAGGTTTTAGTCCGAGATCCGGATGATCCGAATCTCCCTGCTCGAAAAGCGATTGTAATCCGAACATATCCTAGTCCTAGCCGATGGTGTGTGGTACGATACGAAAGCGGCGATGTCGCCCAGATAGAAGAAAATCAAGTCACCACGATGTTTGAAGAATATAAAAAGAAGCTAGATTGATACTATTTTTTAGAAACGTTTCTTGTTTTCGAGAAGACCAGTCACGATCTCTTTCCCAAGATCAGTAAGTCTGTATAATTTGATATCCCCATGTTTGCCCCCTTCTATTTGTTCAACAAGATTCAAACTGATAAGAGATTCATCATCGCGATATCGTGTGTTCATCCCACGGATCGCACCAATCACATTTGTCGGGGTTGTCTTTACGCTGAAAGCAATCTCAGAAGTATAACTCCCGCTGGGACTGATTTCAAAAAGATACTCCGCAATTTTCTTCCGTACGCTACTTCTCCGAAGCGATCGAATGATAAGAGGTTTCAACATCTCTGGAGAAATCGCTGCTTTAGTCTCATCCTGCATCCCATCCACGAAACCAATATAGGGAATCTCATGGTGATTAATAAGCTAATCGATTTGTAAACAAAAAAAAATGGGCTAGGCCGGATTCGAACCGGCGGCCTTCGCCGTGTGAGAGCGATGTCATAACCAACTAGACCACTAGCCCTGGATGACTCAAAAGGTATACATCTGAATTTGGGACACGGATAAATGCTTTTCGTTCATATATATCAGTAGAGGTGCTACTCCTTAAGGAAAACCTTATCAAGTGTGAAAAAGATAGCCTCTCCAAGAAAACAAGAATCGAGGGATTCTCTTTGGCTAAATTGAAGTTGTTTCATCGTTCGAAAATAAAAGAAGAAACATATGAGAAAGAAAAACCAATAAACAAAGAAATCGAACAATCAAAGGAAAAACAAAATGATCCGGAGATAAGAGAAGAAATCAAAAAAGCTCCAATTAAAGAATATAATGAAACACTCTATTCAAAGGGGTTTGAACAAAAACAACCCATGACTCCATCTCCTCAAAAGAAACACTTTTTAAAACGAACCACTTGGGAGAATGCTGAAACAATCGAACAGAACATCGATAGCATGAGAATGAAACAATCAGAATCAACATCAAGTCGTTCTCAAAAAGGGATAGATACCGAAAAAAAAGTTGATTTTATCCTGCTTAAGAAAAAAAAATAGACCAGAAAGACCCTGTGCGTATCGGAGTATTTTTAAGACTCCTTTTCTTTTCCTTCTCACAAGGATTGGTTGATTTCAGTGATAGCAGTACTGAGAATTGGACATCGAATTGATCGAGACAAACGGGTGACAACCCATGTCGCATTGGTCGCCAGAGCATTCGGAGCAGATCTCATATATATCACTACTAAAGATGAAAAAATTAAGAAAAACATTCAATCAGTCTGTAAACGATTTGGTGGTAATTTCCAGGTACAAACCGGTGTCGATCATAAAAAAATCATCAAATCATGGAAAGGAGCTATTGTCCATCTCACGATGTACGGCGAGGAACTAGAAAAAGCAATAAACAATCTTGATACCAATCGTGATCTGCTCATCATTGTTGGAGCGGAAAAAGTCCCTCCATATTTTTATGAGATTGCTGACATCAACGTTTCAGTCGGAAATCAACCACATTCTGAGGTCGCTGCCCTTGCATTATTTCTTGATCGTTTTACAAAAGCAGCATGGCAGAAAAAACAGTTCGATGGAAACATTCAAATTATTCCCTGTGTTAAAGGTAAAAAGGTTCTTTCAAAGGAAAAAGCATGACCATGATTCCTAACCCTGGACAGTGCCTGCAATTACTCAAAGAAGCAGGGTGTTCGGATGAGGTTATTAACCATTGTAAAGCTGTTCGAAAGGTCGCAGTCAGGATAGCGAAGAAAGCCCATGCGAATATTCAACTTGTTGAAGCAGGTGCTTTGCTCCATGATATTGGACGATCGAAAACACAAGGAATCATGCATGGGGTTGAAGGGGCAAAAATCGCTACTCAGTTAGGTTTACCAGATAGTATCGTCAATATCATCGAACGGCATTTGGGTGCTGGAATCCCAAAAGACGAGGCAATCATCTTAGGGTTACCCGCGAAAGATTATATGCCGATGTCATTAGAAGAAAAAATCGTGGCTCATGCAGATAATCTTATTGAAAACGACCATGAGCATCGGATTGAAATCGAAGTTGAAAAAGCAATACAGAAAGGACAGATGAAGCATGCGGAACGATTGATGGCGTTACATCGAGAACTTAGTCAACGATGCGGCATGGACCTGAACAATATTTAAGGGTCGTTACCCGAAAAGCTATATAGACTAGCTAGCATTTACCGGAAAAAACACTTGCAGGGGTAGCCAAGCATGGTCAACGGCGCAAGGTTGAGGGCCTTGTCCTGTAGAGGTCCGCGAGTTCAAATCTCGTCCCCTGCATTTATCTCATATTTTTTTCAACAAACAAAAACATCTAATGTAACGAAAATCATCACGAAAATAACCTTTTTATTATTCAAATCAAAAAGAGCTAGCGTAGCTTAGAAATACTTATTAGATATATCTCCAATGGGGAATTGAGTATATGCAAGACTTCGAGAAACTAGGGGTTTTTTATCTTGGCCGCCTTTATGACATCCAGAAGAAATCACAATTAGACGACTTACTGCTCTACGACTCCAAAGACCTCGTCACCCATGCTATATGTATCGGTATGACGGGTAGCGGGAAAACCGGTCTCTGCGTCTCACTAATCGAGGAAGCTGCCATTGATGGAATTCCTACTATAGCAATTGACCCAAAAGGAGACATCACCAATCTTCTTTTAACATTCCCAGAGTTACGACGACAAGATTTTGCCCCCTGGATAAACGAGGAAGACGCTCTCAAGAAAGGAATGTCGCCTGAAGACTATGCAGAACAACAGGCAACTCTCTGGAGAAATGGACTTTTGAAATGGGGACAAGATGGTAAACGAATTCAACGACTCCATGAATCCGCGGATTTCGTTATTTATACCCCCGGGAGTAACGCTGGTGTACCTATCTCGATTCTGAAATCCTTTTCCGCTCCTCCGCTTGGGATCCGAGATGATAATGAACTTTTACAGGAGAGAATAACCACCACGGTCACAAGTCTCCTTGGATTATTAGGTATCAATGCCGATCCCATCCGCTCAAGAGAACATATCTTGATATCAACAATATTAGCTGCCTCATGGCAACGTGGAGAAGATTTGGATATAGGTCAAATAATCCAACGAATCCAAACCCCACCGATGACGCGCATTGGAATGCTTGATGTGGAATCATTCTATCAATCAAAAGATCGATTTGAGCTAGCAATGCAACTGAATAATCTCTTAGCGGCTCCTGGTTTTAGCCTTTGGCTTGAAGGGGAACCATTAGACATCAATAAATTGTTCTACTCAGCGAATGGGAAACCAAAAGTGTCAATATTTTATACAGCCCACCTCAATGATGCACAACGAATGTTTTTCACATCACTGTTACTGAATCAGATAGTAGGATGGATGCGTACACAGTCAGGTACGACAAGTTTGCGTTCAATTTTGTACATCGATGAAGTATTCGGTTATTTACCGCCGCTCGCCAATCCCCCATCAAAGACACCATTGCTGACATTGTTGAAGCAAGCCCGTGCATTTGGTCTGGGTATCGTTCTTGCGACACAAAACCCTGTCGATTTAGATTACAAGGCAATATCGAACGCGGGCACATGGTTCCTTGGTCGCCTGCAAACCGAACGTGATAAGGCACGCGTCATGGATGGATTAGAAGGAGCGTCACTTTCAGGACAAAAGCAATTTGACCGCAAACACATGGAACAAATGCTTTCAGCGTTAGGAAATCGCATATTCCTCATGAACAACGTTCACGATGATTCCCCTGCATTCTTTGAGACAAGATGGGCACTTTCCTATCTTCGAGGTCCTTTGACAAGAGAACAAATCAAGGTGCTTGTTGAACCATTGAAAAACCATCAGAAAGAAGTATCTCTACTTCAACCTGAACTCGCTTCATCTGTGACGCCTACGGTCTCTTCCATGTCCATAAAAGGAATAGCTCAGTTACCAGCTGTGCCACCGGATGTCCCTCAGTATTTTTTACAAACAACACCGAATCAATCAGAGAACCAACCAAGCGTATATCACCCGTATATTATCGGAGCAGCACAAGTACGTTTTACAAATGCTAAAACCAGAATCGATCAAACGAAAGATGTTGTCTTCGTCACACCGGTGACTGATGATCCGATACCAGTTAATTGGGATAGCTCACAGCAAACAAATATCAATATTTCAGATCTGCAAAAAACACCTCTAGATAGCGTTTTATATGCGGGTTTGCCCACTGCGGCATTGAAAGCAAAAAACTATACAATGTGGCAGACAGACTTCGCGAACTGGTTGTTTAAAACACAGAAACTCGAGCTACTGAGAAGTGAAAACCTCAACACATCGTCGATGATAGGCGAAACCGATCGAGATTTCAGAATACGTCTTCAGCAAATTGCAAGAGAAAAACGTGATGAAGAGGTCAATACACTACGGCAGAAATATACTCAGAAATATGCGAAAATTGATGAGCGACTAAGACGCGCAGAAATGGATGTGCAAGAGCATGAAGCCCAAATTAGAGATCAAAAATATCAAACCGCGATTTCATTAGGCACTACACTTTTAGGCGGTTTCCTTGGAAGAAGAACACTTGGTGGTGTCAGAACAACTACTCGAGATATGGGCAGAAGTATAAAGAAAAAAAGAGAGAGCGAATACGCAAAAGAAAATCGACAATCTCTGCTAGAAGAAAAGCAGCGTCTTGAATCACAATTCCAAATGGAAGTAAACAACTTTGATGATAAAATCAATCCAACAATGGAGAACTTAGAAACTATTCTGATTACGCCTTCAAAGACAAATATTGTAGTTCGTTTTGTCGCACTAGTCTGGACACCACAGTAATATTCAGTGACATCATTTTATTCTATTTCCTGCAGTATGTAATAAGTATATTTTAGTTGTAATTATGAGATAAAGTTTCGTTATAAATAATCAATTTTATTTTCCTAGTTCAAAATCAGGACAATTCTCTAAACAACCACCCAACGGTATCTCATTACCCAAGCGACACCGTTCACTTTCAATGTAATCATCTCCATTAAGCCTCATAGTAGGAACACGATACCGTTCCAGAAATTTACATTTAACCAAACCCTTTCACGCCCCAAATCATATTTTTGTAACAAATTACTCCTTTAAAAACATACCTCATCGATGAAATAATAAAATTAGAGGTGATAGATAAACTTATTATGGTTTATTCTATCATTGAGTCCTGGTATGATATCAACACGGAAATTCGTCCTTTTTCTTGAAAAAATGTACCCGTATCGAATACTTGTCGCAAAGATGAGTCGAGTTCCTCTGATGAGGGAGATTATTAATAAAATGCTTTTTGATAAAACAAACCTGACGGTGCTACCTAAAGAATCACTTATTGAAATCAAACTGGAAAAATCGATAAAACCTCCGGAGAACATAGTGCTTCCATCACAGGTGGTTGAATATTTTATAAGAAAATCGAACCATCGTTTTATCATGAAGTTTTGTTTGTGTCGTGAGGCGATGCAATGCAAAAACCATCCGATTGAATTCGGATGTCTCTTCCTAGGCGACGCAGTACGAAACATCAATCCTGAGTTTGGCAGAGAAGCAACCATTGATGAAGCATTGGCATATGTACAACAATGTCGTGCTGATGGCCTTATTCATTTAATTGGACGGGATAAAATCGATGAGACCTGGCTTGGTGTAGGCTCCGATGGAAAACTGTTGACTATCTGTAATTGTTGCAGTTGCTGCTGTCTTTGGAAGATTCTTTCTGACCTTGACCCTAAGATAAGCTCTAAAGTAAAACGAATGCCCGGAGTCGAAGTCAAAGTCACGGAGAAATGTACAGGATGTGGAATCTGCACAGAGCATTGCTTCGTTCAAGCGATACATATTCAAAATCAACATGCGATCATCGGGGACGATTGTAAAGGGTGTGGACGGTGTGCTGACCTCTGTCCACAGCATGCTATACATGTCACGATTACTGATGAACTGTTCATTCAAAAGACAATCGAGCGGATAGAAAAATCGGTTGACGTAGTGTAAATTACTGAAATTCTCAATTGTTTTATTCTTACAATATAGGCTGCCTTTCGAATGAACACTGCAGAAGCATTCCCACCGTCTTCATTCTCAGAAGAACTTCCAGACGGTTATCTCCTTGCTAGTATGATGCCCAGCGTTATCATAGACGATAACCTTCAGAGTATACAAGAACAAGCTTTTTTCACTCCATGTCCAGCTATATGGCGCCGTCGTATCATTTGCCTTTAACTCATCATCTATGTAAAATTCCACAAGACTGATACCTGATTCGTTGTCTGAAGCAGTAACCTGTACATCAATGGCAAAGAACACAAGTGCTGTGATAAACGGGAGAACCTTATCATTTCGGATGTAAATTGCTTTCTCAGGTTTCGTTATTTGAACTGTTGGTGGTGTCGTATCACCAAGAATCTCAGTCGTAAAACTCCAAATCTGACCTGAGGCAGACGTACCATGGTTATCCCAAGCGATGATGTTCCAATAATACGTAGTGTTTCCTTGAAGCGTCGCAGGTTGGTACGACGAACTTGTATGGTTGCTGAAGAGTTTTGGAGGAGCCGATTCTGTTCCAAAGTAAATATCATAGGTGACCGTATCGCCCTCATCCGGATCGCCCCCATTCCAGCTCAGTAGTGAATCGACAGCGACAGCGATCGCACCATCTGTCGGTGAGGGATCAGAAGGAACATATGGTGGAGTATTTGGCTTTGTCCTTGTGATAAATTGCCAAACATCCCCCGAGGCTGAAAGACCATGACTATCCCAAGAAACGATCTTCCAATAATACGTGGTCAGATACTCTAATATTCCTGGATCATATGACGAGGTTGATTGATTTGCGACTACTTTTGGTGGAGTCGAGGTCGTTCCAAAGTAAATATCATAAGTGACATCGTCCTCATCAGGATCCCCACCGATCCAACTCAGCTCTATGATGATATCTATGTTTGTTGCTCCATCAGATGGAGAGGGGTTTGATGGTGGGTATGGTGGGTTATTCGGCTCGTCCATTGTTGTAAAATCCCAGAGGGAACCCTGCGTTGATGCATCATGGTTATCCCAGGCGATAATCTTCCAATAATAAATGGTCTGATAATTCATCATACCCGGATTATACGTCGTCGCTGATTGATTACTTACTACTTTTGGTGGTGGGCTGGTCGTACCAAAGCATACATCGTAGCTGACGGTATCTCCTGGGTCAGGGTCGCCACCATTCCAGCTCAGATCCATAGTAACATCAACATTGGCCGCATGATTATCGGGCTGAGGGTCCGAGGGAAGATATGGCGGGGTATTCACTTCATTTTCTGTGCTAAAGTCCCAAATTGGACCAGATGAAGATGATCCATGGTTATCCCAAGAAACAATCTTCCAATAATAGGTTGTGTCATAATTCATAGGACCAGGATCAAAGGAGATGCTCGATTGATTGCTAACGAGTTTTGGTGGCGGGCTCATGGTTCCGAAATAAATATCGTACAGCACAGTGTCCCCTGGGTCGGGATCACCTCCGCTCCAACCGAGATTTGTATTGATGTTTACCCCGACGGCATGGTTCAACGGGGACGGTGAGCTTGGAATGTATGGTGGATTGTTCGGTATTGACATTGTGGTAAACACCCAGAGGGGACCTTGGGTTGATGCACCGCGGTTATCCCACGATACAATCTTCCAATAATACGTCGTTGAATAACTTAAAGACCCAGGATCATACGTTGTGGTGGTATGACCTAAAGCCATGAGTGATGGTGGGTTAGTCGTCCCAAAATAGACATCGTAGGTGACGGTATCACCAGGGTCGGGATCCCCACCAGTCCAGCTCAGATCACTATTGATATTGATGTTGTTTGAATTGTTTTGTGGGTTTGGATTACTTGGGATATTCGGTGGATTATTTGGAACATAGGTGGTGGTGAAATCCCATACGGGACCTGTTTTTGATGCACCATGAGAATCCCATGCCACAATCTTCCAATGATACGTGACTAGATAGTTCATCGTCCCTGGATTGTAGGTGGTCCCAGACTGGTTACTTACAACCTTTGGTGGTGGATTACTCGTTCCAAAGTAGACGTCATACAGAACAGCATCTCCTGGGTCAGGATCCCCACCAGTCCAACCAAGATCAGCGTTGATATCAACACTAGTCGCATGGTTCTGGGGAGTTGGGCTCCCTGGCTCATATGGCAAAGAGTTTGTCATGAAGTTCCACACAGGACCTCCTGTAGATGCACCATGAGAATCCCATGACACAATCTTCCAATAGTAGGTGGTTCCATAACTCAATACCGGTAAATCGTAGGTGGTCGCAGATTGATTCCCTACTATTTTTGGTGGTGAGCTACTTGCTCCAAAATACACATCATAGGTGACAGGATCACCATCAGGATCCCCACCAGTCCAACTCAAATCCACCGTGATACCGATACCGGTTGCTCCCTGAGGTGGAGACGGTGAACTCGGCTCGTAAGGCGCTCTATTTTCTGTCAAGAAACTCCAGATAACACCAGAGGTTGAAGCACCATGGTTATCCCATGACACAATCTTCCAGTAATAATGAGTGTTATACATCATCGGACCAGGATCGTAGATAAGGCTGGATTGATTGGCAGAAACCTTTATCGTCGGTGGAGTTGTCGTACCGAAAAACACATCGTAGGTGACCGTATCACCAGGGTTTGGATCCCCACCGGTCCAGCTGAGATCAGTGTTGATAAGAACACCTGTTGCACCATTTGAGGGGTTCGGATTATTTGGAGAATTCGGTGGGTCATTATGGGTAGTGAAGTGCCAGAGAGGACCAACAGTTGAAGCACCATGATTATCCCACGATACTATCTTCCAATAATACGTCGCCCCATAGTTCATTGTTCCTGTATCATATGAGGTACTTGTTTGATTGCTCATAACTTTCACAGGTGGGTTTATTGTTCCAAAATAGACATCATAGGTGACCGGATCTCCGTTGGGATCTCCTCCAGTCCAGCTGAGATCGGTTGTGACAGGTACATCAGTGGTACCATTAGCGGGGATGGGGTTGCTGGGAGTCGATGGTGGCTCATTCGTTTGCCATTTCACGCTCCATTTATCCAGCTTGGGCGTCGTTGAAGGATTTATTCTTGTGAATGTCGCTTTCAGCCGAATGGTTGGAGCAAGAACACCCTGGGAAAAAAGATTCGAACCAGGTAGGACATTTTGGAGGAGCAGTGCTCCGGTTATCCCATCGAGTATATCAAATGTGATAGTACCATCGACATACGTTGCGTTGAACATATCCCAGTGATGGAAGTTTGTTGGAGTGATTCGAACTGAGGTTACATGAGCAGATAGCACAAGTAGCTTCTCAGTACCTATTGAATAGGTCACAGCAGATCCTGCTATTGATGAAGACCACAGATTACTGTATACATCCGGCATGTTATCCCAAGGAGAAGGATAAGTGATCCGAATGTCCTCCCAACTCACAAACACGTTATTGTTTCCGACAGCGATATTTGCCCAATCCGCAAGTGCTGAAGCACTTGTCGATAATTGAATATCACCACCGATGAACTCCCCATTTGAAGAAAGTATCTTTGCCCAGATCAGTCCAGAACCACTCGTCCCTTTGCTATTAAATGAAACGAAGAATGAGGAAGAAAAAAACGGAACAATATCAGTACGAGTAAATTCTCCTGATTTAATTTGAAATGTATTGACAATAACATTCCCGGATGAATCAAATATCTTACCCCAGATATTCCCCCACCAGTCACCGGTACTAATATCATCGTTATTCCAGGTCACAAGGAAACGTTGGGTTTGCGAACAAAACTCGACATTTGGGAAGTTATAATCAACAGTTTCGCTACCTGTAGCAATTGTGATTGTACTTCCAATCTGATTGAGGTTTTCATCAAAGATTCCTCCTTTTATACTAAATGGACCGTTGTCCGGGGTGATTCCTTCTTCCCATACGATCATATATTGTTCGTGAATCGGATCAAAAGCAACCGATACTTCACATTGACTATTGGTTGCTGTGGCAATACTTTTCTCACCACCGACAGGGTTACCGTTCGTATCATAGAGTCGTCCATAGATGTTGTAGTTTGTTTGACCATTTCGGGCGTCTTCCCAGGCGACACAGAAACGATTGTTTATTGAATCATATTGAACGTTTGCATCTGCTTGGCAATTCGTTGCACTACAGACATCAATGACTGAACCGAGTTGCAATTGATCGCCATTTCTCACGATGGTTCTTGCCTTAATATCCTCAGTGGTTATACTTGGGTTTCCGATCACGGGATCATAATGCTCCCAGGCAACAAAATATGTTCCACCTCCATAGTCAATCGATGGATTCTCATTCCTATAATATGTGGTTCCATCATTGAAGACTTGTTTGTCATTCACTAACTTGTTTCCATTTATATCATAGATTGAGGCTCTGATTTCTTGTTTGAACCCCAAGGTGTATGGTAGATAATAGGGTTGACCTTCTTCCCAAGCATCAAGGAACTCGTTATTACCATACGCGACATCAGGATCCCATGTCCCTTCATTATTTGCATGATTGGTGGTTTTTTCATCATCGGTCCAAAAAGCTGACCAGCTAAAAACACTTGGATAACTACTTTGACTGGTTGCTGAGGGATTCCCATAGAAGAGATACATCGAACTGGTTCCTAGAGGTACTGTAGGTACCTTTACCCACACATGAGCTGTTGTGGTGTTATATCGCTCTATCCAATAATTCAACCAGGTGGCAGGGTTGTTTTGATGTTTGAAACGTATATCTTGGTACTCGGACTGCATCCCAGGTTCATGAGTGATGACGAAATAAATGATACTGTTCGTGAGTATTTGACCCGCAGTATTGGTAATTATAATTGGTTTCATTTTGGTCCATGCAGGATCGGTCCATGCTGGATAGGTGTTCGTCATGGTAACTTGACTATTCGAAACCAGATAATTATCTGATTGTCCTGAACCTGGCGGGTTTGTGTCTATTTTTGTTCCATCATCGAAAAGATCTTCCCAGGTCATTGTCGAAAATAAACCACCTCCATCTTCGTCCCCTAAAGAATAGTATTTGTTGTCTGTGTTGATATCGATTAAAATTTGAGCAGCCGAGGTAGCCATGAATATAAAAAACAGTAGGCTTACCATTATTTTTACATAGATATTGTTCTTCTTCCTCATATGAGCCCCCCGTATTGTATTTGTTTATACCTTAGCTGTATTTAAACATATTTAAGAAAAAGTTTTTCACTCCGTTTAAAATTTTATTTGCTTTATGAAAAGCAAAGAAACAAAAGGTTGAGAGCAATAATTCCTATGAAAAGAAATACGTCCTGAAAAATTCTACTTGAATCCTTATTGATTTATAAATTATTTTGGTGTGGTCGATGATCTCATGAAGATAAATCATCTTTCTTTTTTTGATTGTGTTTTGTTGCCATTTATTTATAATTTATATGAAGTTTTAAATACTACTTCCCCCTGTATTACTTTCATTATTATCGGACGAGGTAGTAATTTATGATGAAGAAAATAATAGGTATTTTTGTAAGTATGCTAATGATAAGTGGTGCACTGGTAAGTGCCACGAACTTACTAGAAGACAAAAGAAATTTTATTACAGGTTCCGGGACAGTTACTGTTACGATTCCGATAGGATCTTATCAGTTTGTTGAAGAAAAGCAAGGCATTGAAGTAAGAATGGATAATTTCGGTCGTTTACTCATCCCTGGAAAACCGAGCCTTCCTTCGAAGATATTCTCCATTGCTATTCCACCAGGCGCAATAGTCCAAGAGGTAACCTTTGAAGCAAAAAACAGCTACGTCATCCCTGGAAAACATAAGATAGAGCCATGCGCTTTACCACGTGTGATCGGTCCTGAGAATTCTGCTACGAATGCACGTGATCAGCAACTGTACGAACAGAATTATAAATCAGTGTATGGACAGGACAACCCTTACCCGCAATCAATAGGAGAAGTTATGGGGACCGGTGGATATCGAAAATATAACCTAGTAGATGTCAGAGTAATGCCCATTATTTACTATCCTTTGTCTGGTAAATTACTCTATCATCCAGATATTACAGTGACTATACAGTATACCTTCCCAAAGGGATTTTCCTCAAAGGATATCATGATCGATAACATTCCGAGTGCGGAACAGACTGCAAAAGAAATAATTCTGAACTATGACCAAACACAGAACTGGTATCCGAATGCCCCCGGGGGAAGAGACCAGTATGACTATGTGATCATCACTCTTGACTCGTTGACTTCATCGGTCTCTGCGCTGGCAGACTGGGAAAGCGCAAAAGGACGAAATGTAAACGTCGTCACCACCACATGGATTAGTGCCAATTATGAGGGATATGACCTTGCTGCGAAAATGAGAGCATTTTTACTTGAAAAATATCCATCTGATGCCTGGGGTATCATGGATGTCTGTCTCATAGGCGGGTATGATGATGTTCCGATGCGCCGAACCGCTCAAGATGTCGGATATGGAGAACCTGAAACAGATTACTACTACGCTGAGTTATCGCTTCCGGATAGTCAATCATGGGATGACAATGGAAATCATCAATATGGAGAGGATTCTGATTCTATAGATTTTCAAGCAGAAATCAATGTTGGACGTATCCCATGGAGTGACCCTGATACGGTCCAGAGCATCTGTGAAAAATCAGTAGCCTATGAACAGAACAATGATGATTCATTTAAGAAAAACATCCTCCTTCTTGGTGCGTATTTCTGGTCCGATACGGATAACGCAGTCCTTATGGAGTATAAGACGAACCCAGCGCACTATCCGTGGATGTCTGACTGGACGAAGACCCGTTTGTATGAGGATGCTCAGTCATCGTATCCCTGCGATTATGATTTATCATATAATAATGTTGAGTCCGTCTGGTCTTCAGGGACCTTTGCATTCGTCGATTGGGCTGGACATGGATCACCTGATGCTTGTTATGAAATGTACCCCTCTCAGCCGTTCGTTGATGAGGATACGTGTCTTAGTTTAAATGATGAGTACCCGGCTATTATCTTTGCTGATGCCTGTAGCAACTCAGATACCGATGATCTGAATATCGGTCAGGCGATGCTAAAGCGGGGTGGCGTTGGTTTCCTTGGTGCAACAAAGGTTGCCTATGGGATGCACGCCTGGAATGACCCCTATGATGGATCGAGTCAATCACTAGACTGTTTCTTCACGACATGCGTGACTTCTGGAGAATACACCCAAGGCGCAGCACATCAATGGTCTTTACGAGAGATGTACACCAACGGATTATGGTATTATGCCTATTATGAGATGTTCGAATGGGGCGCACTCTGGGGAAATCCTGATCTCAGTATGGGTACGGTATCGACCAGTAACCCACCAGACACACCTACATCACCTTCTGGGCCGATACATGGTGTACGAAACGTTGACTATGTCTTTTCTAGCAGCACCTCAGATCCAGATGGGGACCAAATCTACTTCATGTTTAATTGGGATGATGGCACTTCAAGTGAGTGGCTTGGACCATATGCATCAGGATCAACAGTTACTGCTTCGCATTCTTGGACTGACATTGGATCTTATGATGTAGTAGTAAAAGCAAAAGATAGTAACGGTGCGACAAGTTCCTGGTCACAGCCACATACGATGACAATTACCTTAAATGATGCACCAGACACCCCAACAATCAACGGCCCAGCGACGGGAGCACCAGGGAAATCGTACCTGTTCAAGATGCAAACAACTGATGCTAATGAAGACGATGTGTATTACTACCTTGACTGGGGAGACGGCACCACAACTGAGTGGATCGGTCCGTTTATTTCCGGATCAGAAGCAACAACGACCCATAGTTGGAGCGAACAAGGAACATATACAGTCAAAGTCAAAGCAAAGGATACCGCAGGTGATGAAAGTGACTGGGGCACTATGGAGATCGCGATGCCATTTGAGTATCGATTCTCGTTCCAGACATTCCTACAGCACCTCTTCGAGATGTTCCCACATATATTCCCGATCCTACGACATCTCATGGGGTAGTTAACCCCATCTCCTTTTTATTTTTTTTAAATTGTATTTTGTTGTCAATCATTTCAAATTTATATGAAGTTTTAAATACTACTTCCCCCTGTATTACTTTCATTATTATCGGACGAGGTAGTAATTTATGATAAAGAAAATAATAGGTATTTTTGTAAGTATGCTAATGATAAGTGGTGCACTGGTAAGTGCAACGAACTTACTGCAAGACAAAAAAGTTTTAAATACAGATTCTGGGACAATTACTGTTACGATTCCGATAGGATCTTATCAGTTTGTTGAAGAAAAACAAGGCTATGAAATAAGAATGGATAATTTCGGTCGTTTACTCATCCCTGGAAAACCGAGCCTTCCTTCGAAGATATTCTCAATTGCCATTCCACCAGGCGCAATAGTCCAAGATGTCACGTTTGAATCAAAAGACAGCATTGTTCTATCTGGAGAATTTAAGATAGCACCAAATACCCTACCACGCGTGATTGGTCCTGAGAATTCCGCTATAAGTGCACGTGAGCAGCAACAATATGAACAGAACTATAAATCAGTGTATGGACAAGACAATCCATACCCGCAATCAATCGGAGAGGTAGTCGGCACTGGTGGATACCGTAAATATAACCTTGTTGATGTGAGGATTACCCCGATTATTTATTACCCGCTCTCTGGTAAAATACTCCATCATCCAGATATCACCGTGATTGTCTCCTACACATTTCCGAAGGGTTTTTCTACAGAGGAGATCATGATTGACAACCTGCCGAGAGCTGAACAGACTGCAAAAGAAATCATCTTAAACTATGATCAAGCAAAGAACTGGTACCAAGAAAAACCAGCGAATAGGGAACAATATGACTATGTCATCATTACGACTAATGAATTGATCTCATCGGTGACACCACTTGCAGACTGGGAAAGCGCGAAAGGACATAGCGTCAATGTGGTTACAACGGAATGGATTGCTAGTTATTATGAAGGATGGGACCTTTCAGCAAAAATGAGAGCTTTTCTCAGGGATAAATTCGCCTCAGAAGATTGGGGCATTCTGGATGTCTGTCTTATCGGTGATGTCGATGACGTTCCCATGCGAACCACGTGGCAAGACCCTGAAACCGATTATTACTATGCTGAGCTTTCTCTGCCCGATTCTGAATCCTGGGATACCGATGGAGATCATCAGTATGGAGAAAATTCTGATCCTATCGATTTTGAGACTGAAATAAACGTAGGTCGTATCCCATGGAGTGACCCTGATACGGTCCAGAGTATCTGTGAAAAATCCGCTGCTTACGAACAGAACACCGATGATTCCTTTAAGAAAAACATCTTGCTCCTTGGTGCGTTTTTCTGGTCTGATACAGATAACGCAGTACTCATGGAAGCGAAAGTCGATCAGCCATGGATGACGGATTGGACAATGACCCGTATGTATGAGGATATACAATCACCCTATCCCTGCGATTATGATCTGACCTACAATAATGTCTTATCGGTTTGGTCCACCGGAAGTTACGCGTTTGTTGATTGGGCAGGGCATGGATCACCTGAGGCAACGTATGAATATTATCCCTCGCAACCTTTTGTTGATGAATCCACGTGTCTTTCTTTAAATGACGAATTCCCATCAATTATCTTTGCAGACTCCTGCAGCAACTCAGATACAGATTATCTGAACATCGGTCAGGCGATGCTGAAACAGGGCGCTATTGGTTTCCTTGGGTCCAATAAAGTCGCGTATGGAATGCCGGGTTGGAATGATCCAATGGATGGGTCAAGTCAGTCTCTTGATTACTTCTTCACTACGTGTTGTACCTCAGGGAATTACACACAAGGACAAGCACATCAATGGTCCTTGCGACAGATGTATGTCAACGACCTGTGGACTGCCGGTACCTATATGGAGATGTTCGAATGGGGATCACTGTTTGGCAATCCTGATCTTACGATGGGTCCTGTTACCACAAGTGATCCACCATCCACACCATCCAAACCAAATGGCCCCATTCATGGGACAATTAACAGACAATACATGTTTTCAAGTATGAGTACCGATCCGAACAACGATCAGATTTATTATATGTTCAACTGGGGCGATGGAACATCGAGCACATGGCTTGGGCCATATTCGTCAGGACTCACGATTTCTGATTCTCATTCTTGGTCTGCCATTGGAGAGTATGATGTCACAGTAAAAGCGAAAGACATCAACGGTGCGACAAGTGACTGGTCAGAACCTCAAACGATAACAATTGTTCTGAATGATGCACCAGACACACCAACAATCAATGGCCCTGCGACGGGAGCACCGGGAAAATCATATCTTTTTAAAATGCAAACGATAGATGCAAACGGAGACACAGTTTATTACTATATTGACTGGGGAGATGGCACAACTAGTGAGTGGATTGGTCCTTTTAATTCTGGGGCGCAAGCAAGCACGACCCATAGTTGGAGCGAACAAGGAACATACACTATTCAAATCAAAGCAAAAGATACCGCAGGTGATGAAAGTGACTGGGGCACGATGGACATTGCGATGCCGTTTGAATATCGATTCTCTTTCCAGACATTCATTAGTCATCTCTTTGAGATGTTCCCACACCTGTTCCCGATCCTGCGACTTCTTAGAGGGTAGTTGATCCATCTCTTTTTCTTTATTTTTATTATCTATGACATAGCCAAAACGTGATACTTCACCGGTTGAATCACAATGTAAAAGAAAAAACACGTGGTGGCATCTGGACTCATATTCGTTCTATTCATGATTATTTTTAGTGGTTGTACGCAAGAGAATGAAGGTGATTCCCGTTACATAAATCAAAACTATGGATTTGATATTATACAATCTGTTGATTGGATAATCAATGAAAATACCATAGATCCGGTGGAATTTTTTTTATCCAGATGAAAACGTGTATCAAATCAATCTCGCTGTAAAAGAACCAATCACGTCGAACGAGACGTTAGGCAGTCTGAGTCAGCAGTGAATAGAACGTTATTGAGAGTCATTTTTTAAAAATTTTACACTGACTTCAAACGATCAGAGAACAATCAATGGTCGTTCTGCCAACGAACTTGTGTATTATGAAGGTCAGCAACCCTATATGCTTCAGCATAAACAAATCCTTTTTGAAAAAAACAATAGAATATTTTCTTTGATCGATACTTCTTTGGTAACAACATATGATACGTATATTGCAGATTTCGATCAAAGTATTACCTCATTCAGGATTTTTTAAAAACCCTTTTTATAGGAAGATAAATCGATAAGTTATTTTTTTGCAACGCGTTTATTTATATATACAAATAGATATTCATTTATAAGTCTTTTATTATGCTCGATGAACATGAATCTATATCAACTTGAGAAAGAGTTCCCTAAAAAAAATATCGAACGTAATTTTCCAAGATTTCAATTTTTTCATTCTTCGTTATATTATTATAGGAGAAGTTGTTATGAGAATAAATTTTGGAGGTTTTAGAAAAATGAAAAAAATAGTAGTAACCATTGGAACAATTATTCTTCTTATCACAATTGCACTGAGTGGATGCAATGAACAAAAAAACCCTACCATATCTATTTTTGAAGTCATACCAAATGAAATCGAATTGGGAAAAACCGCTTATCTGCATTGGAATGTTACAGATGCTACTTCGATAACCATTGATAACGGAATCGGAACAGTCGCATTTTCGGGAAATATGAGCATCACCCCAACGAACACAACAACATATACCCTTACAGCAAAAACTTCCACAACCGTGACCGCGACAACAACAATTATCGTCATTCAACCAATAGAAAAAGCCAATATCAGTATGATTCAGAATCTATTTTATATAGAAATCACTGAAGCAAAAAATAGTCGTATAGTCCAATCTGAGGTACATGCTATTGTAATCAATAGAAATAATACAGAAAATCAAACCTCTGCACTCAAACCAATTATAAACGAAGGTGACGGTAACCCAACATTTTTGGGACCCGGAGACATCATTACGTTTCAAAACATCTCAGATTTCCCCGTTGGAGAACTATGGGATATACAACTGTTCTATGGAGGCTATATCATTGGCCAATGCAATTTTAAAAACCCAAAAGGTCCTTATGACACACCTATAGTACGTATGAGACAATCTAATGTTTCCATCATAATTATCGGAATTATCAATGGACCATTGGACCAGACTATGTGTTCTATTGCAGCTATAAACGAGACAAGCGGGTCAAACCAAACATCTCTGCTTGGAGCAAGCCTTAGCGACAAAGATAATAATCCAAACGTCCTTGGAATTTCAGATCAGATATCTTTTAATAATCTTGGAAAATTTAAAGCAGGAGACAGATGGACGATTCAACTTATGTACAAAGGAGAAAACATTGGTCAGTGTCAATTTTTTAAACCTGCTAATGTCATCTTAATTCCAACGTAAATAGTATATTTATTGATCGGTCTTCTACAGACCGCGCTGTCAAAGAAATACCGTAGAAACTCTTTGCACGATAATTTATACAGCGACACAGGAATAAAAAAAATCTTTACAGTTTCTTAGTAAATACATTTACAAATTTTTATCAGCTGAGAGTATGACTGTGTCTAGCAAAACCAAAAATAATTGAGATAATGAAAAAAAAAATAGTTGAAGAAGAAACAGTAATTATGCGTCAAAGACAAAAAAAATAATTAGCATTCACTACTCTTATTTCTTCTTCTTGGCGGTTTTTTTCTTGACGGTTTTTTTCTTGGTTTTTTTTGCCGGCATTGCCATCTCTCCTCCTTTTTACATTTTAAGAATTCATATCACTTAGATGATTAAAAAGGTTTTGCTCTTTTTTAAAAAAAAAATGAATCAAAATTTTTCTAAGAAATTTTTTAAATATCAATGCGCACAGGCAAAATAACCACCGGTAAACCTTTCCACTGCAATCGACGCTGCACTGAAAATGCGGTTTCGTTATGAAGAATTTTATGGAAAATGGTTTCATGCCTGAACACAAGCTTGGCCGTAAAAAACATGACTTTCGGAAACTCCTCTGCGATGGATTCACAAAGATGGCTTGCAGTTTCTACTACATCGGTCCCAACATCCATACGATAATCAGCAGAGAATCCAAGTCTCTGAGCTAGTTGAACATATTTGAGTAACGAGCTTTGTACTGATGTCTTGAGGGCTTCGACTTCCTCAGCACCTTTGAAGGTCCCTGAATCAATTTCTGCAATTGAAACAAAAATAATATTTTTATACAAACCAGGAAAACTCCGTATTAATGATAAAAATGTGTTGACTCCATAACCACTGTATCCGGTGACCAGAATGACAGCGGTCATATGCTTCGGATTTACCGGTTTTGTATTTCGATGCCCGACAAGATGGATGCTTGATAAGAGCAAAACCTCATCGAATTTTTTCATAGCTTTTTTAATCTTATGATAATGACTACGGATTAAATAACAAATAATGATGACCGCTAACGTAATAATCAACGTAAACCAGCCACCTTCCCCGAGTTTTTCGTAGATGGTCACAATCAAGATGGCAAAACAGAGAATAAAACCGATAACGAAGATAAACAGATATCGTATCCAATGCTCCTTCTTTTTTCTATTTTTTATAGAAAATTTAGCCATCCCTATTTGCGAAAGGGAAAATGTCAGAAATACATTAATAGCGTACATTGTGACCAGAAAAGATATTGAGCCATTGGTTCCAATCATCAATAATAACCCAGCTAATCCCATGACAAGCACACCGTTTCTCATCGTTAGTCGTTCTGATAACGCAGCGAATTTTTTTGGAAACCATGAATCGACTGCCATATTCGCCATGACTCGTGGTCCATCAATAAATCCGGTTTGTGCAGCCACAAATAATAGCAATCCTTCAGAGAAGATAATAACGGCTGCTAGTAATATTCCTCCAGGCCATCCGCCAAAAAGACTTGTTGCAAGGACCGCATTTAATGTTTGACCTTGAACAGGTTGAATATTAAGGAAAAAATAACAGAAAAAGAGAGCACCAGCAACAAGAGAAAGTGATATTGCCATATACATCATAGTGCGCTTACCAGTTTTTACTTTCGGTTCTCGCATCACTGGAAGACCATTGGAGACTGCTTCGATTCCAGTATAGGTTCCCCCTCCTAAGGAAAAAGCTCGTAGGAAAATAGCAAGAATGCCGATAATGCCTATCGTTTGCAAATCCCCGTTCAATCCCGTTGAAAATTGATTCACATGTGAACCGATTGCCGATGCTTGACTAATAAGTCCATATCCGAGAAGTAAGACATGTGTAACGATAAAAAGAAGAAAGATTGGAGCAAGGAAAGTAACTGATTCTTTTACTCCTCGAAGATTTAAAAGAATTAAAATAAAAATAAGAGCAATTTTGAATACGAGACTATATTGATGGTATTCTAAGGGTAAAAAGCTAAAGATAGCGTCTCCGCATGCAGCGATTGAGACGGTAATCGTCAGGATATAATCGATAAGCAACGCGGATCCGGAAACAACTCCAGCACTTTTTCCAATTGTATGTGTGGCTACAATGTATCCTCCACCACCATGTGGAAATTTTTCAATAATTTTTGAGTATGTATATGATAAAATAAAAACGGTGACAGCGGTTGCAACCGCTAGAAAAATAGCAAGATAGGTGTGTCCTGCGATTGCTTTAAATGCTTCTTCCGGACCATATGAGGAAGAAGATAAACCATCGGCCCCAAGTCCAATCCATGAAAGTAACGCTATTAAGGATAATTTATGAAAAATCGAAGGGTCGTTGATATTGCGAGGGCGGCCTATTATCTTTGTTGAAATTCTCCGTAATATGCTTAGCTGAGGACCGTTGTCTTCCATGATTTTCGCTTCTTTTATCCTCGTTTTATTCAGAGGAAAAACCTCTATTTCTTATACAGATAGGGGGACTCGTAAGTTACTATGGATTTACTATCCGCTATTAATAATTATTTACGTAAATTAGTTAAGGAGAAAAAAAACTAATCTGATTATCGCTTAGAGTTATTGTCTAACAATAATATAGGAATAATTAAAAAGAAAAAGTGGAGGAATTTTTTAATTAACCTGCTTTGATATATGCGTTATTCTTGATGTGATCATTACCAAGAACGCCCATATAAGAACAATGGCGATCGTCATTGTTCCCCCCACTATTGCCAATTCCTGCAACATAACGGGTATAGCAGCAGGGTTCTGCATTGCGGTTAGGAACGGTGGATATAACACGACTTCTCCATGAGCGATGTGTTCGATTGCAAGCATTGCAACTCCACCCCACAACATGATATTCAACCAGCTTATTTTCAGTGCTGCTGGAACTTTTTTTCTAAATACAGTCGTAACGATTCCTGTTGCCATAGGTGCTATAAAACACGCCATTTTTTTACCTCCTTTCAATGTTTTGCTTTGGTTTTTTAATGATAATAACAGTCATCCATATAACGAACACAGGTATTAACATAACGATTCCAAGTAAAATGCTATTATTAATAAGGCCATCTGTTTCCATCTCAAAGAAGGATCCGTTCTCATACCCTAAAATGTGATCTACGAGTATCATAAAGGATGCGCCCCACAGCATTAAGCTAAGCAAATCCAATTTATAGATCCTAGGTGCGGCATACCATAAAATTGTTGTGGCAATCGCTGCGATGAGTGTCGTTATCAACCACATGGTTCTCGTCTCTTGTTAAATATCTCCCTTAATGCAACCAAGAGTATAAAAGAATTTTGGTATAAAAAATTTTTATTCGTGCTACGCTCTTCAGGGAAATACGTGTTATGAAAGCAGGAATGGTAAATTGATCCAACCTAAAATGAATATAACAGAATCGTATGTAGCAGATTTCTTATAATAGTATTACGATTTTGTATTGGAAGTGCTACGATGCCAGTAGAACGAGTAGGTGTATCATTTGAACCAAAACTCCTAAACAAATTCGATACTTTATTAAAAAAAAAAGGGTACACAAATCGATCAGAAGCCATAAGAGATCTCATACGAAAAGAGATCATGGAATCAGAAATTAAAGAAGAAGAAGGAGGAGAAGTCATCGGAACACTCACTATTATTTATGATCATGAAATAGGGGACATTACGAATAAATTACTTCATCTTCAACATCACCACCATGACGAAATAATTTTCACCACGCACATTCATGTTAATGATCGTACTTGTCTTGAAATCGTCGTAATCAAAGGGAAGTTGAGCCGAATGAAAAAATTTTCAGAAAATATAAAAGCACTGAAGGGTGTACGACACGGGCAATTGGTGATAACAAAAACACAGTTCTAAGACGAAAAACTCTCAATAAAATTATAACAAAAAAATATTTCTACGCAGGTCACTGTGCTTCCAGGTTAGCTAAGTACGCTTGTCCATAGCAGATACCACCGTCTCCAGCAGGTAATTCTCTATTGACAAGAACACCCTGTTTAAGCATATACTCGGTCATCATTCGATTATATGTCACCCCCCCTGAAAGAACTATCGGGAGATTTTTTGAATCTGCTGCTTTATTTGCAATCGCAAATAAACCTTTGGCGATGTACATCTCAGCGGTTGCTGCAAGTTTTCCGGTCTCAGCTGTTTTGTTATACAGAAAATCTAACAAGGGGGTGGTCATAAGTATTGTTTTTCCAGCTTCTTGGCAAAAAACTGGTTCAAATTCCAATGGGGTTGTCGCCATACTTTCAAGAATCATCGCTGGTCTCCCATCGTAAGTCCTCTTATCACAGAAATCCAACAACGCGGACACTGCATCAAGAATCCTTCCTGTACTTGTGGTATGTTGTATTTTGAAATCAGTCTGTAAAATTTTTAGATACACTCTACTTTCATTTTCATCAAATAACCGTAATTTTAGAAGCTCTTTTTCAGTTAAAATCTTTGAAAGAATACCAAAGAGCATTTTCTTTGGATAAATCGTTGCAGAATCCCCACCGAGTTGAGGTTGTTCTTCAAGATGTCCCACTCGTTTAAAGATATTTCCGTTTCTAACAGTAAAAATCTCCCCACCCCATAACCTTCCATCATCTCCATACCCTAGACCATCCATCGCGATACCTACATAATCAGTTATATTATGCTCAGCTGCGACACTGGCGACATGCGCCTTATGATGCTGTATCTGAATTAACTTCGTATGATATGTTTTCGCTAATTCCTTTGCAAAGATCGTTGAAGTATAACCCGGATGAAGATCACAAGCGATAATCTTTGGTTTCGAACGAGTAAGATGAATAAAGTTCAACGTCGTTTGTTTTAAAAAATTATATGTTTGATATTGTGACGTATCACCAATATACTGTGAAGGATAACACTTATCTTTTTTTACTGTGCAGATAACATTATTCATCTCAGCACCTACTGCGATGGTATCCTGACATTCAATGGGAAATAAGATAGGAAGCGGTGTATAACCTCGTGAACGTCTGAGGAAAAATGGTGTATCATGAATAACCTTTATAACAGAATCATCGCATCGATTAACAATTCTTCTTTCGTGAGTCAAGAAATATGTACCAATCTTTTCCGTCGTTGATATCGGTTCCCCCGGCATATTGCTCGATGTCATTACGAGTGGCTCATCGACATAATCAAACAGAAGATAATGCAAAGCTGTATACGGTAACATCACACCGATGGTATCTAATTCCGAAGCGATGGTAAAAGCGTTCTTTTTTTTCTTTTTAAGGACTACAATAGGACGTTGCGGACTTTCCAGCAATTCTTTTTCTTTTAAGGAGATATGTGTAATTTTTTTAGCCATTTTTATATCTTTTACCAAGATGGCATATGGCTTATGGGGACGGTGAAACATCTTTCTTATCTTCAAGACATTTTTGTCATCACATAATGAAGTTGTATGAAAACCTCCAACCCCTTTGATCGATACGATCTCGCCAGATTTAATCAAACTGATTGCTTTTTCTATTGTTTCAATATCAGATTGACCACTGATGTCTTTTGTACCACATAGGAGAAGTAGTTTTGGACCACAGTTTTTACATGCGATAGTCTGTGCATGATATCTCCTATTGAAAGGGTCGATGTATTCCTTTTTACATTCGGGACACATCTTGAATTTATGCATCGAGGTAAACGGCCGATCATAAGGGTAGTCTTCAATCATGGAAAAACGTGGTCCACAGTTTGTACAGGTGATGAAATAATAGTCATGTCTTCGATTTCTTTTATCTTTAAGTTCTTTTAGGCAATCGGTGCAGAGGAAAATATCTGCAGGGAGTCCGGTTTCTCCTTGAGATGTCATGCTTTTTAGTATTGAAAAACCTGAGAATTTTTTCCTTGATTCGTACTTAGCTACTGTGTATTTCGAGATTTTTGCTAGTGGCGGCATATCTGTAAGTTTCTGAATGAAATCTTTGTCATTAATGATGATTTCAACACCATTACCAGTGTTTTTCACGGATCCAACGAGGTTATACTCTTTTGCTTTACGGTAGATATAGGGGCGAAATCCAACACCTTGAACGATACCTTGAACAAATACTTTATACATCATTTGGAATCTTCATGGCTATGTAATATATAAATGGATACTTCACAAGAGCCAAACTTGAATGAATTTTATGACTAATATAAAAATATTTTCTTCATATGGAGGAAAACAGAGATATTTCTATTACATTCAAACGGTTATCAGTAGCTAATGGTCTTTTTTATTCAAAATAGGATTAGATTTTTTATTATGAAAGACGATTTCTATTCGTTTCTTAAGATCATTGATATCGAAAGGTTTTTCAATATAGTCATCTCCAAGAAAACTTCCAGCGTTTTTTGCAGTTCGATCAGTTCTTGCGGTGAGGAAAATGATGGGGATATCGCTTAACGAAGGGTCTTTTTTTATACGATCAAAAACCTCCCATCCTGTCATTTGCGGCATCATGATGTCAAGGAGGATAATATCAGGTGTGATATTATTTTGTAATAGTTCCAAGCATTTCTGACCGTTTTCTGCGCCAAGAATACGATACTCTTGGGTTGAATCCTCTAAGCCTATTTTTACTGAATTAATAACATCAGGATTGTCATCCACCACCATTATGGTTTTCATATGTATCCCTCTTTAGATGATATTACCTCTTACTTCATTAGTGTTTGCATCCATTTATTACTGATCCGATTTTTTCAAGGGTGTTTTCAAAGTGAAATAAAAAGTGGCACCTTTTCCTTTCCCTTGACTTTCCACCCAAATCCTACCACCATGTTTTTCAACGAGTCTCTTACAGATTGATAAACCAAGGCCTGTTGATTGAAGATCATGTCTTGAATAATCGACCTTATAAAATTCATCGAAAACATGTTCGATTTGATTTGATTCCAGTCCGATGCCTGTGTCTTTAACTGAGATTACAATAAAGTCGTCTTTTTTCTGTGCGCCAATTGTGATGTTTACCGAATCAGGTTGTGAATACTTCACTGCATTAGAAATAAGATTATCAAACAACTCTTTGATCTGCAGGAAATCTGCCTGTACGATGATATCTTGAGGTATGTTGTTTTGGATGCTTACGTTTTTTCCTTTGAAGAATGTGGCGTCCATATCAAGGATACTATGAACCCGTTCAGAAAGATTAATCTCTTCAAAACCTAACTTGAAATTTTCAGAATTTAATTGAGCGAGCTCAAGTGTTTTTATTACAAGATTTTTCATATATTGGACGTTATTTGATATTATATTAAGCAATTCTTTTAATTTTGGATCTTGTTCTTGTTCCTTGACAATAGGAATTAAAATATTAAGTGGGGTCAACGGTGTCTTTAGGTCATGACCAAGTTGACTGACGAATTCATCTTTCTGTTTTAAGAGTTTTTCAACATCAGCGGTTCGTTCTCTTACCTTCATTTCAAGATTTTGATTTAGGACAGTTAGTTGCTGTCGTGCAGAAGTCAATTCGTTATTTATTTTTTGTAATTCCATATTTTTTTGACGGATTTCTGTTTCTGCCGTCGTGAGAGCCGATATGGTATTTTGTAAATCTTCCATAATATTAAGGGTTGCTAGTTCGCTTTTCTGCAGTGTATCAAGTTTTTCATGCAGAGATTGTTCTATTTTTTTCAAATTGGAAATATTAATGAAAGCGAAAAAATATCCGATGGTACTGCCATCCTCATCTGTTCGTAACACACATGTTACTGAAATCTGGATTTCTTTTTTCTTTTTAGTCGTGATGATTGTTTCATAGTCTTTAGTAGCACCAGCATCCTTTGTTTTTTTTATGATATTGATTAAATCTTGTTGATTTTTAAATAGTATATCTATTTTCTCGCTCAATATCTCATGTTGTGCATATTCGGTTGTTAAAAGAAATGAATTATTTATATCAATGATTTTTAATGCAGTGTTGAGAGTAACCAGCGGGAGTGGAATAAAACTGGTTAAATCTTCGATATATCTCTCCAGATCATTTAAATCAGCAGAGGTTTCCTTAATGTTAATCTGTTGTTCAGTGTTCTTTTTTCCAATCATCTTCTATCCCATGTTACTATGAATTCATGATACTCGTCTCCTCTATGTTGACATTTTGTTTCCTGAACAGCAAGATTGGGATAATTCTCTATCAACTCGACGATGCCTAGGATATAACCTGAAAAATAGGTACAGAAAATGGGATGGGTGTTGAACTCCCTTAGGCGAACAATAAAAAAACGTTCGCTCTCATGAAGATCACCAAGATCCATCGACCCAACGCTGTAATGTCGCTTCCAATGCCGAGGTATCTCTTTTGACATCTTCTCCAAACTGATTAAATATCGCAAAGCTAGCTTAGTGAAAAAAGAACTCTTAGTAGCTAAACGTCCCATTGCTCTAATCTGTTCATCGTCTAAATGAAATACTTTTTTAATAGCTAGCAGAGATGCAATTCGTACAGAAATGGGAACAAAATCCGTAGGAGATACCAATTTGTTATAACAAAAAGGAAAACCCATTTTTTCCATTTCTTTTTCAACAAGAGATATTCCATTTTCAACATTTTGGATTTCTATGTAGATTTTATCAGTCTGGAGTGTTACCGTTTTTGCAGATCCTTTTATCTGTTTTAGTAATTCAATTGGTTCTTCTATCAACATTTTTTCACCACATCTGCCCTGTTTCACTTCGCGCTTCTTTATCCGTGATCATATCTTTCAATGTTTTATTTTCTTTTTTTAATTCTATCATTTTTATTTCTCGGTCAACGGTAATTTCTTTGAAACGTTGAAGTTCTTCGATTTTTTTCTGTAAAGTTAACTCTGCTGAATCTTTCATCACCCATGTTTTTTGTAATGATGTCATCATATTATTAATGTTTTTTTCAAGCATAGATATTTCATCATTTCCCTCTATTTTTAGATGTTTTGAAAGATCTTCATAACTTCGAATATCATTTACTGATTTGGTTAAATATGCCAAGCGAGAAATGACAAATCTATCCAAAATGTAGATAACAGTAATTATAAGTATAACCATAGTTAAGACCAGAGAAATGATAAGGTTCTGAATCATAATTAATCCCTGATTATAAAAATCTCTATTCGAACCTATTTCTAGAAGAAAAACTGGGTTTCCAAGTATATCATTTACCTCAAAAAATCCTGCAACATAAGTTGAGTTTATTGGTTGAATATAAATTGGTAGTCCTTTGATATAAACCGGTGTTTGTTCATAATCTATTGGGATTTGACTTGACAATGGATGAAAAATGATAGTCAATTGTGTAATATCTTCAAAGGATTTAACTTTGTTACTATCAAGAAATCGTCCTAGGACCAATGATCCATGAATTGGAGCATCTCTATTGCTATTCAGAATAGCATTAACACTAAGAAATAATGGTGTTTCTTTTGTATCATAAAGTAGAACCCCAGCTGAGTTGGATTCAATACTGTACTGAGTTGGATAATGATTTAGAAGGTCCACTTTATTATCAGAAATATATGAATAGAGACTGGCGGGAAGTATTATCTCATTTTTCTCTTGAAAATCATAGGCTTTGCTATATACTAATACGCCGGAGTTATCAAAAAATAACATAAAATTAATATTTATAGTTTCGAAGCTTCCATAATTAAGATTATCTTGGATATATATTTCATTCTTATCTTTAACAAAAAAATATGTATCATCCCACATCGCCCAGTCTGCAGCCACTGCATCCAAGCTAATTTTTTCTTGATCAAATTGGTTTAAAACCCGTTCAACATTCCCGCAGACGGTCTTAGCTTCCAAGTCTAAATAACTAGCAGTAATAACGTTGTTTAAGATTAAACTGAGAACTAAACAAAAAAAACTGAATCCTGCACTAACTACCATTATGGATTTCGTCCGTAATTTCATATTATCCTTTCCTTTTTTGACTGCTCAAACGCTTGGATATTTAGGTTTCTGACTCTGTTGTTTCAATAATTCGTTAATCTCATTTTTTAATTCAACCATTTTCACTTCTCGGTTTACTGTGACGCTTTTGTATTTTTCCAATTCTTCGATTTTCTGTCTTAAAAGCTGCTCAGCAATCTTCGACTCAGTGATATCCCGAATAATACTGACAATACATTGAAGTTCATGATTTTCCGTCAATATCGGTGACCATGAATGAGAAACCCATTTCGTCTTTCCGTTTTTTGTAAGAATGCGATATTCGAGATTCGATCCTCTAACACCCTGCATTGCACTTGAGAGTGCATTATGTACTTTCTCAAAATCATCATGATAAAATATTTCCGGGATTTTTCCAACTAACTCATCTGGAGTATATCCTAGCACACCAAAACAGGCTGGACTCATATATGAAACTCGGCCATCTGGAGCAGTAAGCATAATAACATCCTGAGTATTTTCAACAATACTTCGATATTTTTCTTCACTTTCTTTCAGTATTAATTCCAACTGTTTACGAACAGTGATATCACGTATAAAAGCCCAGAAACCACATAATTGATCTTCATTATTACGAACAGCATAGGTCTGTAATTCAACAGGAAAGATTTTACCATCTTTATGTCTATATTCTTTTTCGTATAAGTCGGAATAACCACGTCTAATAACCTGCTCTTCGAGAATTTTCTTTTCAATATCATGCCATTTCATGGGCGTGATCTCTTCAAAGGTTATGCTCTTGAGTTCTTCTATGGAATATCCAAGCATATTTTCAAAAGCATTATTGCATTCTATGATTTTTCCCTGCAAATCCACAGCCGCAGATCCGTCTCTCAAATTATTATACAAACTTCGATATCTGCGCTCCGACGTCGCAAGCACTACCTCTGTCGTCTTGCGCTCAGTGATATCACGTGTAATACCCAGGATACCAACAGGGTTGTTTTGAGCATCACGCAGAAAACACATTCTTACCTCTATTGGGACGATCGTACCGTCTGCTCGTTTTTCATTTAATTCAAGGGTTACGGATCGAGAAAGGTCTTTCTCCTCGTTATTTTCAAGTTCCATTTGTGCAGTGAAGGCTTGCAAGGCACGTTCCATGCTTTCGGGTGTAAGTAACTCATCAAGAGAAAGTGCCAAAGCTTTTTCTGTCGTGTAACCGGTCAATTTTTCGTTTGAGGGACTAAAGTAGGTGAATCGGAGATTCAGATCCATTGTCCAAATGACATCTGAAGCATTATTTGTTACCAGGCGATATTGTTCCTCGCTTCGACGCAGCTCTTCCTCTGCCAGCTTGCGCCGTAACGACACTGCCGCCATGAAAATGAAGTTTTCTAATATTTGCTTCGGCGGATCTGGCTGACCTTTCTTCATTCCGAGTATGGATGTACCATACAGTTTCCCATTTATGATATAGGCTAATCCGATGAACCGGTCCACCTTCAGTAATGCCTGTATCGCTGCTCCCACTGGACGCGAGATAGCCCCTAAGCTCACCTCATGCAAAGTTTTCTGGAACCCAATGATTTCTGTTGTCATCTGCTGGTACATCTCATCAGTTACGACAGAGTGGATTTTCGTCACTTGTGTGCCAAGCAAACTAACGACTTTTTCGAGCAGCCCAGGCTCCATTTCAATATGTTTGGTGCTCGTTGTTCGGTTTGTAGAATTATAATCAGAGAATATTGCCACTTCGGCGCCGGTAATTTCTTTAATCCGCTTAATAATGAACGCTTCGAGATTATCTTCAGATGACAACATTGACAATTCGATGGAAAAACGGCTGAGTTGTGACAATGCTTCACGTTGTTGTGCCAACGCCTCTTCTTCCTGCTTGCGCTCGGTGATGTCTGTGACAGCTCCCACAACTTTGATAGGATTCCCTGCTTGATCATATACAGCTGTTGCTGTACCATACCAATAAAGCTCCGCACCTTCCTTGTTTAAAACCCGATACTCTCCCTGCCACTTTTGATGTGACTTCAAACCGTTAGTCGCGACTTCTTTAACATTATTAACATCCTCGGGATGAATATGTTTCAAAAAAGCTTCGATGGTTCTGGGGAATGTCCCGTTCTCGTACCCCATTAGAGAATCGATTTTCCCAAACCACTGCATTGAACCCGTTTTGATGTTCCACTCGTAAAGAATATCAGTAAGACCAGAGACAGCCAGTCGGAATCGTTCCTCACTCGCTCGTAACGCCTCATCCACCCGCTTGCGCTCGCTGATGTCGCGGATAGTACCTTCCACGCATTTGGGATTCGCCTGTTCGTCCCTGATCAGATGACTGGACACCGAAACCGATAAATGCCGTCCATCCCGATTCATGAGAGTGATTTCATAGTCGGAAACCGCGCCCTCTCGAAATAGTTTCTCCAGCAGGGCCTTTCGTTGTTCCGGGTCAGGGAAAAGTTCGAAGATCTGGCGCCCGATCAGTTCCTCAGGCTTCCAACCAGATAAAACGAAACAGGAAGGAGAGACATTGGTGATGATCCCCTTCATGTTAGTCTGGTAATAGAGGTCAATGAAGTTGTTGAATACCGAACGGTACTTCTCTTCGCGTTCCTGCAATGCAATCTCAGCTCTTTTACGGTCAGTGATATTTGTCGTGACAGTAAGAGCACAAGGTTCACCGTCGATAGTAATTATCTCCGAGGATATGAGTACGGTACCTACTCTCCCTGACTTCGTCCGCATACGAATCTCAAGATTGCGAATAGATCCCTGTTCATTCAAACCCTGAATGAATCTCACTCGATCATTCGGATCAACCCATATATTCAGTTCGGTTGCAGTGCGACCAATTACCTCATCACGACTATAACCGATTACATGCAAGAAACTCTCGTTAACATCAACATAGCGACCCTCCTTTAAAGAGGTTAATGTAATGCTTTCTGGACTCAACCGGAATGCTTTAGAAAACATCTCTTTAGACCGATATAGTGCCTCTTCCGCGTGCTTCTTTTCAGTGATATCCTTGGAATTAATAAGAAACTCACTATTCACAATATCGACAGTACTCTGTAGAAAATGCCATTGACCTGATTTATCAAGAAAACGAAAATCGATGCTATGAGTAAATTTTGCTTTCTCCTTTGACAAACCATCATTTTTTTGTGAATCAAGAAAGGTCAGCAACATTTGAACAATACGTTTTTTATCGTCGTTATGAATGAAACTCAGACCAGATCGTCCCAGTAACTCTTCAGAGTCATATCCGAGGATTTTTTCATATGATGGATTGACAAATGTAAAAATTAAATCCAAATCAGCTGAAGTAAAAGCAATCAAATCACTCGTGTTAATGGTCACTAGACGATATTTCTCATAAATATCTTCTAATGATTCTTTATTTTTTTCCTCACCATCAGAAGATAATTTTAATACAATTCTAGAAGGATCAGCAGTGATTTGTGATTGATTCGTTGGATTTCGTAATTGAAGAAAATTATTTCCCAATTTTTCTTCGTTGGTCAATATTTTTTCTTTATACGATTCATTTTCCATCTACTCACCACCAACTATCAATTACCACATTACACAAACCAATGAGCAGAAACGCTCCTCGAACATACAATATTGCACTGGTGCATACCCTATTTTTTTATTTTTCCCTCGTGTCAATAGTCAGAATAAATTAGCGATATAAAAGAGTGATGGATGAAGGTTGTTCTATTTATCCTATGATAAAGAATCTTACAAAATATTTTACGAATCGCGTTATAATAATCAAATGTTAGAACCATACGTTTCTTATGGAGTAAGTCTCGATCGGTCACGAGGAAATAAGATACACTCCCGAATATTGTTCATGTCTAACAGCTCCATCAAGAACCGTTCAATCCCAAATCCAAACCCACCATGGGGTGGCATCCCATAGCGGAACGCCTTCAGATAGGCATCGAAATCATTTGGATCAAGACCGCATGCTTTCAATCGTTCTATTAATAATGCAACATTATGAATTCGTTGACTTCCCGAGGAAATCTCAATACCCTTGCATTCCAGATCAAACCCACGGGAATATTTTTCCCTATCGGGCATGGTATAAAAGGGTTTTGACTCCAACGGATACTTGGTGATGAAGTAGAAATCCACTCCTTCTGCTTTCATGATATCTCCAAGAAGTCGTTCGTCTTCTGTACTCAGGTCCTTGCCCCACTCAATCGGTGAGTGCTGCTGTTGAATTTTATTGACTACATCATCATAGGACATCCTGGCAAAGGGCAATTTCGGGACCGTAACAGTTTTTTTTAGGATTTCAAGCTCCTGGGCACATTCACTCGCACGTTTCCACATGGCATGGACCAGATGCTCAAGAATCTGCATCACATCCTCTTCATCTTTTATGAACGCCATCTCAATATCAACCGCAGTGGACTCGTTCAAATGACGTCTCGTATTGTGTTCCTCTGCACGGAAATACCAGGCAATCTCATAAATCCTGTCAAGGCCGGTTGCCATCAGACTCTGTTTGTACAACTGGGGAGACTGTGCAAGAAACGCCTCTTTTTCAAAATAGCGAAGTTTAAACATATCAGTGCCACCCTCCGAGGAACTGGCGATGATTTTTGGAGTATGCACCTCAAGAAAATGCTCAGATCGCAGGTATTCATGAGCAGCAGCAAGAACCGTATTACGAATCTTGAAAATAGCTTGTGTCTCTGGTTTTCGGAGATCAATAATCCTATTATCGAGTCGTGTATCGAAATCAGCTTCGACTTTGTCAACGACTCCAAGGGGCAAAGGGGTTTCAGCAACTGATAGAATATCGACAGATTCAGGTAAAACCTCATATCCATTTCGAACCTTTTCATTCTGCTTGCAGAGACCTTTTATGGAAATGACGGACTCACGTGGTAACGAAATCAATTGTTCAAAAAGCTCAGGAGTCTTCTTTTTCAGAATCGTCAACTGTAACGTCCCTTTTTTATCACGCAGAATCAGAAATGCAATGGAACCAAGGTTTCTGATATCCTCGACCCAACCAGCAACAGTTACCATGGAATTATATTCTTTTTGTGAGATTTCTTTTGAGTAATGACTTCGATACATATGACACCCCGTATTAACACAAGGAATTTAGTCTTTTTGAAAGGTAACACATGATTTCTTCAAGATTTTTTCTATTATCCCAGGTTCTGACAAGTTTTTCAAGATCAGATTGTTTGGTCTTCTTTAACAAATGAACCCACCGCTCAACGCAAGGAACCGCCCGGGTCACATTATCGACAATAGTAATCGTTGCAGATTGTGCTGTCCGCGACAGAGGATTCAAATCGATAGCAATCACCGTTTTTCCCATTCTCTGAAGCGCCTGACAACGGTCACCATCTTCGAGAGGGACAAGCACAACATCGGCGGCAAAAATTCCTTTTTTCTCGCAGAGTGCCCGATCAGAATCCAAACCAGGGATATGAGCATCGGGATGAACACCGTAGAGTTTTTTCACACCTTTTTTTCGAAGTATAGCAGCGATTTTCTTAACACGCTCTGGTGTTCGATGAAAAAGGTTGACTTCGAGTGTTGCTGGAATACTCTTGGCAAGAGAAATACATCCTTCTGCAGCTAAGGCTGTAACATTTCCATTAATCGAGATTACAGGGTTTTTTGCATATAACAAGGCTGCAGCCGCAACTTTCTCTGCAACATCAGCCGATGGGATGGTCGTTTCTCCAAGGAGATAATCAAAAGCTTCCCCGCGGCCATGC